>Ga0134128_10000083_pt1 | contig 131258 bp, 105 predicted proteins | sample KB31754_FD_96462 | JGI IMG/M metagenome (GOLD analysis project Ga0134128, IMG submission 96462) | Terrestrial soil microbial communities with excess Nitrogen fertilizer from Kellogg Biological Station, Michigan, USA - KB3-175-4 | ecosystem: Environmental > Terrestrial > Soil > Unclassified ... | reverse complement strand
CTCCTTCAGCGATCGCCCTGGATGCGAACGGCGATCTCTATATTGCAGATTCAGGCAACAACCGCATCCGCAAGGTAGATGGAACCACCGGCTCGATCAGCACGGTGGCGGGAAATGGAACGGCGGGGTACAGCGGAGACGGAGTGCTGGCCAGCAGCGCTGAGATGAGCAGCCCTTCGGGGATCGCGGTCGATAGTGCGGGCAACCTCTATATCGCAGATGGGGGAAATGCCCGGATCCGAGAAGTAAATCGGATCACTGGTTCCATCAGCACAATGGCGGGAAATGGAACGGCGGGGTACAGCGGAGACGGAGTGCTGGCCAGCAGCGCTGAGCTGAGCAGCCCTTCGGGGATCGCGGTCGATAGTGCGGGCAACCTCTATATCGTAGATGGGGGAAATGCCCGGATCCGAGAAGTGGGCATCGGCGACGAGCTTCCGTCAACGTCAGTGGGATCGACTTCCTCTTCCCATACCATTCTTATCCAGCTGCTACAGACAAGTACCATCAGCAATTTCGGTTTTTCCGAGTCGCAAAGCGGAACGCAAGAATTCCAGATCCGTGGGGTCAGCGGCTGTGTATTAGACGGGACAACCACGAATTCCGCGGGAACCATCTGTACTGCCCAGGTAACCTTCAGCCCTATGTATGCTGGATTTCGCGCAGGAACGTTGACGATCTCAAATGCAAGCGGCGTAATCGGGACCGTGGGCCTCATTGGTATGGGGCTCGGAGCGCAACTAGTCGAATCGCCAGGTAGCTTGGCAACTGTAGCAGGTGGTGGCAACATCGTTCCAAGTAGCGTGCCGGAATCCGCTAATACTGCTCGACTGCTCGAGCCATATGGCATCACAATCGATAACACCGGTAATATTTATATCGCAGATACCATCAACAATTTAATCGAACAGGTTGATGCAAAAACACAGAACATAAGAGTCTTGGCTGGAGGAGGCAATGTCATTCCGAGCACGAATGCGGAAGCCGCGACCGATGCTGCACTCTTTGCTCCTACAAACATCGTAGTTGATGCAGCTGGAAATATCTATATTTCCGATTTGGGGAATGACTTAGTTGAGAAGGTAGATAGAAGTACTGGGAACATAGTGGTGATAGCAGGTGGGGGGGGCATAATCCCGAGTACGACTCCTGGGCCAGCGATTGACGCTTCTCTGTTTATGCCATACGGGTTGGCCGCAGATAATAACGGGAATCTTTATATCGCGGATAGTGGAAACGGCTTGATCGAGAAAGTGGATCTTAAGAGCGGCGAGATTGTAGTAGTTGCTGGTGGGGGAAACATAATTCCAAGCACTACTCCGGAAGCGGCGATTGATGCGGCAATCACTCCATATGGTATTGCGATAGACAGCATGCAAAACCTTTATATTGCAGATTTCGGTAACAATGTAGTCGAAATGGTGAACACACCTTCGAATATGATCAGCGTTGTTGCGGGTGGGGGCGAAATCGTGTCCACCAACAGCCCAGAAAAAGCCACCTCAGCACAATTAATGGGACCCTATGGTGTAGCAGTAGATGCAGCTGGAGATCTATATATTGCCGATGTGGGCAACAACTTGATCGAAAAGCTGGATGCCACCCTTGGGAATATTCTGACGGTTGCCGGCGGAGGAAACCTGGCTGCCAGCGGGACTCCCCAATCAGCGACCAGTACGGCATTACAAGAGCCAATTGACGTCACTGTAGATAGTGCCGGAAACCTCTATGTCGCAGAATTTGGCAGCGGACTCATTGATAAAGTCGGAATTAGGACTTTATTAAGCTTTCAAGATACATCCGTAGGCGAAACAAGCGCACCTCAGTCCGTGAGATTGGAAAACATAGGAAATCAAACATTTGATATTTCCACTCTCAGTGAAGCGCCTGATTATCCCGTTCAGAACGGGGGTTCATGCACGGTGACGGCTAATAACTCCGAATACTTGGCAGGCGGCAGCTCATGTGATCTGTTGTATGCATTCCAACCTACTCGCAGCGGATCCCTCAACGAAGCAGCTGTTCTCGAAGATACCTTTCCGAATAGTACAAACCTGCAGCAAACGATTCTTCTTATCGGAAGCAGTCCGGCCATCGATACGACAACGTCCTTGGTCGCAACGCCTACGGCGACGACATATGGGAGCAGCGTATCGCTGATTGCAACGGTCCAGTCCACACAGGGGACACCAACGGGAACGGTTACATTTTCGAGTGGCGCAAGCATACTGGGGACGGCGGTTTTGAATGCGAGTGGTATAGCCAGCTATAGTACAACGAGCCTGGCGGTTGGAACTGACACCATCACAGCCAGCTACGCTGCCAACGCCAACTTTTCCGCCTCTATCGGAACCGCTACAGTCAGTGTGGGAGCGGCCCCTCCATCGACGACGACAACGTCCTTGGTGGCAACGCCTACGGCGACGACATATGGGAGCAGTGTATCGCTAATCGCGACGGTCCAGTCCACGCCGGGGACACCAACAGGAACGGTTACATTTTCGAGTGGCGCAAGCATACTGGGGACGGCGGCTTTGAATGCGAGTGGTATAGCCAGCTATAGTACAACGAGCCTGGCGGTCGGAACTGACACCATCACAGCCAGCTACGCGGCCAACGCCAACTTCTCCGCCTCTATCGGAACCGCTACAGTCAGTGTCGGAGCGGCCCCTCCGAGCTATACGGTTTCATTGAAACCGACGTCACTCTCGATTGTTCAAGGGCAGAGCGGGAACACAGTATTTACGATCTTACCCTCAGGGGGATTCAATGGGACGCTCGTCCTCAATTGTTCAGGTCTGTCGTTCAACTCCTCTTGCGCATTTACGCAAGAGGGAGTGCCGATTCGGACTGTATCGATCGCCGGCAACAACCAACCAGTGAATGTTGACATTACAATAGCCACCTCTGAACTCGTTAGTCATCGTTCTAATGGGATGATCCCCCACCGTGGAAACTTCTATCCAGGCTCTCTCGCGTTAGTTTTTTATCTGCCGGGGGGGCTGGCTGGATTGATATCGCTCCGGCGACGAAATTTATGTATACGGCAGAAAACGTTTCGCATGTTGTTCTTATTGGCTTTGAGTCTTTTATCCACTGTTTCGGGGTGTGGGGGAGGAAGCCCTGCCCTGACGGGAACGACGTCTCCGGCAGGTACATTCACAGTAACTGTTACAGCACAACCGCTCGGCTCAATCGATGATCGCAGTCAATCACATGCAGCGCAATTATTGGTTACGATTTTGCACTGAGGAAGCAGCATCTGAGGTGATGTTTTGGCATTGATTAGCGCGCAGATTGCTAAGAACTTTCGCCAATGAGTATCCCGAAGTGCACTCCCTGTTTCACACGGAAGAAAATGGTGAGGAGGTTTTCTACACCACAGTTCAGAAAGGAACACCGAAGGGGAACTGGCTTATCCTCAAAATGGAGACGCATGGAACGGTCGTGCAGAAGATCACCGTTTTGCCGGATCGATACTCACCCCTCCAGTCTAACCGCAACGGAAATCAATCTCTCTATTTGACAGAACTCTTTCAGGAATTCGCCGAGGTACTCCCGGGTCTTATTGGGGAAGAGACCCGCATAATGATCGCCGCAGTCGAGGTTGGTGCTGCCGTTAGGAGGAGGATCGCAACGGGCGACGACTTGGGTGTTTGGGAACGCTAGCTCGAAGATCAGATTGAAGCGGATGCGTCGGTGCCGGAGACTGACAGGGAGGCGATTATCCAGGCACCGCGTGGCCAGGGCCTCTTCAAGCATCGCGTAATGGAATTGAATGCCGCTGCCGGATTATAGGTGTTGCCAAACTTAGTCACCTTCTGGCCCAGCCGCTGCAAACCGTGGCGTGACTCCTCAAATGAAGAACGTCTGAACGGCGAAAACGGCCCACTCTTGACCCCTAGTATCGACCATTTGTGCGACCGGGGTTTCATTGGCTTCGAGGATTCTGGGAATTTGACCATCTCGCCAGTGGCGCACAGGCCTTCGCTGCAGAGAATGGGTGTTGAGACGGAACGGTCAATCAACGTTGGAACCCTTTACAGATGGCCAGCGGCATTTCCTCGATTTTCACTTGAACGCCGTCCTGTTGAGAGCAAACCGATGAATACCTGCCCATTCAGTTCTTTATCGAGCCGGGCCCCTCGGGGAGTCTGAAACAATCGTTCCTCTCTGGGATGCCTTCCCCCGCCAATTTGGACCCCAGGCCAATTGCACGACATCATCACCTTCTCGGCTCCGATTCTTTTCTGGTGGAAATAGTCTAAGATCTGTGTTTTCTGACAGAAAATCTTGTCGGGATAAGTCTTTGATTGCAAATGACATTGGCATAAATATGCATAGCTAACCATGCTATCGAAATAGCATCGGTGGGCAACGACTGCTTCCGCATATAGGTCCTCCCCCGGATTTATCCGAGATAATAGAATCATCTCTCTCCCGAATGGAGGTTTTCTAGTCTCTTGAAAATACTGCGCCTATATGCGGAATCGGACTGCATTCTCGCGGCTCACTGCCAAGGGCAGCGATGAACAGAAATGGATTAAGAGCTTTTTTATCGTAGACACATCCTCGAATGCTGAAATCATTAAAGCCGCCGCCAAACGACAAAAGCTCCGCACGGGGTTCTCTGATTGGGAATACGAACATGGCGATCATAAACAGCCTCATGATAGGCTGTCGTCGTTCACGGCGAACGCTGCGGTGATGTTGTTAGGCGGGACGGATGGGGTGTCGAATCCGGGTGGTATAGCCAGCTACTCCCATTGCAAATAGCCCGTTAACCGGCATCTTCCAAAATAAACTTCAGTTGCGCGGAGTTGCGGATTTTTTCCGAAATGGATTACGTACAGGGATGAAATTACATTGCGCTCAAGGATGCCAGCCCGTCGAGTGCAGTTGAACAGCAATTAAGGTTCTGCCCTCGATTCCCGCCCGACCCTACCCGGTATGGATGGATGTACGGACTACAAAACAAGGGCACAATCCAGGGCACACTCGTTTTCCGAAGGTGCTCCAAATGTGCCTTTTCGTTAGACCCGGTTTTCATCGCCCGCATCAGGGAGTCCTGAGCGGCCAACATTGATCCGTTGACCGTGTGCGCGTAAAGCCCGAGCGTCGTTGTGACATTGGAGTGACGCAGGAGACCCTGAGCAGTCTTTAAGAGACAGTCCCAGCACCCCGTATGTTTTTCTCCGCCCCCGAGCAAAACCTGTCACCATAAAAAAATCAGACTACCCGAAGCGTAACAATTACGCCTGCAAACGTCGCCTGCCTTCTTAGTGATAGCGCATTTTTCCCATTGAGCTTATGGTATGGACCCGCTAGGGCTCGTTCGTAACCATGCGGTTCGGCCACCTTGGGCGCGTACCGTGACTGTGGATTTGCGCCGGGCTTGCAGCCAGTGAAGGCAATCTGCTGCACGTCGGTTTGCTGACTCGGCAGGCGTAACAATTCTCGATACACACTGATCGGAATCGGTTGCTGCGTCGGATAGCTGAATTTTCGGATGCCTTGAGATTGAGCCATAGTTTAGGAAGGCTCCGAGACATACCAAAAGCCCGAGGACCCATAGGATTGAATTGAGACAAGATTTTAACGGCGGTGGAGATGACAACACATAGACACATATACTAGGGTTGCCGGGAGTCAAAGAATTCTTCAATCGCAAGGACTAATTGGGGAGATTTATTTTCGAATCATGAAAAAAACAGGGATGAGGATTGGTTATTTCTTACTTTGGATGGCTATGCTGAGCACCACGTCCTTTGCGCAACTACCCAAGGCATCACCGAACCCCGAGCCTGATGTGCGCTTTAAGGCCGACATTCTTCTGATTCTGGCACATCCGGACGATGAAGAAGATATCACAGGCTACTTGGCCAGGGCGCTGGATGAGCATAAGCGTGTCGCCGTGCTTTTTGCCACACGTGGGGATACGGGCGCCAACCTAATTGGGTGGGCGAAAGAGACCTCCCTTGGGGCCGAACGCGAAATCGAGGCACGAAACGCGTTAGGTTTCCTTGGCATTAAGAATGTTTGGTTTATTGGCGCTCCGAACACCCCGAGCCAGGATGTCCTTTGGTCTCTTGAGAGGTGGAACCACGGTTCAGCACTTGGAGAGGCCGTTCGCATCGTCCGGCTCACCCGTCCAGAGGTCATCATCAGCCTGTTGCCCAATTACTACACAGGAGAAAATCACGGCGATCACCAAGCCGCCGGCGTAATCGCCACCGAAGCGTGTGATATGGCAGCAAACCCAACAAAATTTCCGGAGCAGATCGTGGCCCCCAGTGTGCGAACCAGCAATTTTTTTGGTACGGAGGGACTTCGCCCCTGGCAGCCGAAGAAGATTTACTATTTAGCCAACCCGGCAGTACCTTTCCCGGAGAGTCAACAAGGACCAGAATATTCTTTAACCGACATTTCTACCTCGCGCCACGTTACCTACTGTCAGCTCCACTTCGAATCCTTGAACGCCCATTTAACGCAGATCGCAGGACGAGCCGCAGAGGACCTGAAAGAAATTAAGGAGGGAAAAAATGTTGGAACGCTATGCGAACCTGAACATTTGATTTTGGGTAAGTCGCTCGTAGGTGGGTCAGTGGCCGGCGACGTCTTTGAGGGAGTTGGGTCTGATCCGATTGCATTTGTGCCTGTAAAGGATTATCAGCCCCAGAATCACACCGGGCTCTCCCTTGAGCTCGGAGCCCAGTTCGCGTTTTACCGCAAGTTCTGGGCTGCTCATAATATCGAGCGGCTTGCCAACTTAATGCCAGTGCAAGAGATGGGGATCACTCCTGGCGGTAATCTTCCCGTGCCATTGCTCCTGCACAATTACACAGACAGCGCAGTGAACATCGAACTGGCGGTTGAACTTCCCCCCGGCTGGACCGAATACATATGGGCTGGCAAGTATCCAGGTCGCAGCGCGCTCCCAGTGATCAAACGCTCAGGGTCCGGCCAGTTTCCCGTGAGGGCTCATGATCAGTATCCCGTGGAGGAGATGTTGACGGCTCCGCCGCAAGGAAAAATAGGCGAGTGGCAACAGATCACCTGGCACGCGCGATCCGCTGGACGGGAGATTGGTGCCGTCACGATTAAGGTCTATCTGGAAGGCGATCCGGGAATGCCCCAATAGGCACAGTTCGCACACGTATGGCGGAGGCAGTACGCCACACCGCCGGGTCCGCTCAAGCCGTGTAGTATTTCTGGCACAGCGTCTTGATCTTGTCCATGAGTTTTGGGAGGCCAGTCATCGTGCCATCAGACCCCTTACCTTGGTACTCGTACTCAGCAGACATGAAACCCTTGTAGCCGCCTTCTGCAAACATCCGAAAGACGCGATCAAGGTCAACCGCGCTGCCGTCGCCAAAGCGTTCGCGAATATGGGTATGGGTGGCATAGGGAATGCACGCTTTGATTTGAGCGTAAGCATCTTCCGTTGGCGTGGCCTTAAAGTTCGTGACGTCGAGATTGATTCCTGCAAAAGGAGAATTCACCCGGCGCAGAATTTCCAGACATACGTCGGCGTGTTGGGTGATGCCGTCATGGTTTTCAATGCCAAGTGTGATGCCTTTCTCGCCGGAATATTCGCAGGCGGGCTTCATGGTCTCCACCACCCAATCGATCCCCTCCTTCAGCACTGCGCTGGACGGAAGTTGACCCGCGAAAATCCGCAAATGCGAAGCGCCCAGTTGATCCGTTACATCCACCCACTTCTTGATTTCCGCAAGAGCCTGACGCCGTTTTGCGGCTTCGGCATAAACCATACTCGAGCCACAAGCCGCGCCGGAAAACGGCACTCCCTTCTTGAAAGCCATGTGCCGAAGGCCCGCAAGGTAAGCAGGTTCGGTGGACTTGAACCAGTAAACCGTCATATCGAGCCCGATCGAACCCATCTCGATCACTTTCTCGATAACCTCCGGCATCGTCATCTTTCCTTTGGAAAGATACTCCTGAAAGGAAAGCGCGCAGCATCCGGGGAAAAGCCTGGGGTGCTTGGCGGCAAACTCGGTGGACTCCGGCTGCGGCGTCCCGACTTTTGCCGCGGGTTGCTCCTCTGGCTGTTGCGCGCAACCCAGCAAACAGGTGCTTACAGTTGCTAACGCACCCGTCTTCAAAAATCGCCTTCGCGAAGTTTTGGCCGTCATCGTTGCCCTCTCGATCTCGCGATATCCGATCTATTCACCACGTTGATTTGCCCACGTGGCTTCGTAGCAAACAGCTTGCCCTGATCCGGAATCTGCGAACGTCAGCCGCTATACGATCTGTTCTGTTCCGGCGTCCCAGCGTACCTCTCGCCCCTGACGATAGGCAGCCACCGCCATCTGGCAGGCGATCGCTGAGCGAAAACCAATCTCAAACGGGCAATCAGGTTCTTTCCGGCTGCGCACACAGTTCAAAAAGTTTCGCATGTGGAGATCGGTTTCATCTCCGCCGCCCACGATGTCAGGTGCTTCGCCAGAAGCACGGGCCGCTTTCGCATCGGACTTCGACTTGTTGGGTATGTAGGTTACGCCTTCGGTGTCACCGTTTCGCACTACGGTCCCTTCGGTTCCCAGTACAGACTCGTCGCCACCGTAGTAGCTGCTGCCAAACCCGGAATTCCAGGTGAACAAAATCTTTTCCGGAAGAGCCATGGAAACGTCCATCGTATCGGGTGGCTGCATCTTAGGAGAGAGATAGTTGCCACCGCTCATCGTCACACTTTCAGGAATCTGGAGATCCATCGCTTTGTACCAGAACCCCACCTGGTGCACCATATTTTCAAAGACGTTGCCGCCAGAATAGTCCCAATAAAACCGCCAATTGATGACCCGGTTCGGATCGAAGGCATGATACGCAGCCTCGCCCTCAAAGGCTTTCCAGTCCACGTGCTCAGGGTTGCAGTCGTCGGGAATTTTCCTCATCCACCCACCATACGGCGAATTGCGATACATATGAGAGTGAATCGCGGTAATTTTTCCCATCGGCTTTGTGTGAACAAGCTCCCGGGCGCGCCCTTGCGCAGGACTGCTGGTCGACTGGATTCCAATCTGCACCACACGGTTCGAACCCAAAAACGCGTGCCGCATCCGGCGAGCGTGATCAGGACTAAAGGCCATTGTCTTTTCCTGGTACACATCCTTGCCGGCCTGAATGGCAGGGACGAACTGGAGAGCATGTTGATGCTGCGGAGTTGCAATCAGTACTGCATCGATACTCTTGTCATCCAGCAAGCGCCGGAAATCCGAATAAGTTTTCACTCCGGGAGCAATGTGTTTGGCCTCTTCCAGACGCCGGGTATAAACGTCCGCCACCGCCACCGCCTCAGTGTTGGGCGCCTTAATTGCTGCTCTAAAAATCTCTTGACCTCGTCCTCCGCAGCCGATTAGGCCAAAGCGGATACGATCATTTGTCCCCAGGACACGGTTTGCCCCCAGGGCACGCTCCGATGGATAAAGACTGGCTGTAGCCAAAGAAGCTGTGCTTCCTACGATGAACTCACGACGATTGGGCATTATGGGCTCCTTGGGAACGATCCTAATTTGGATCCGATCGATCCGTCCACCACACTAACTACTAGAAAGAAAGCGTCAGCCCAAATTGGATCTGGCGTTTTCCAGTATTGGTGAGCGAAAATGCATCTGCACGAAATTTTAGTGTGAGACTCTTATGCATAGGGAAGGTACGAGCGAGGCTTGCGTTAAGATCGAAAAAATCCCTGGGCCGCGCACACTATCTCGTCCAATAGTTCCAAAGCGTACCGCTGTGACCGGTGCAAAGGCGTTGAGATTAAAGTAAGGCTTGTTTGGGCCGTCTCCCCAAGGATTGCGATTTTAGACGCAACCTAGTCAGCCACCTGTGTGAAGATACCGCCACAGACTGGATACCGCTGAGCTTCGATCCGGAGACTGGGGGGTTTACGTGAATATCTAAAGCCAGTTATAAGCTTTGAAACAACGAGGTGCCGTCCAGAAGCGAAAAATCTAGCAAAACGCGCATTTTTTGCGAAAACTACATAGGACCAAAAGCGGTTTCCTCATCGATTTCTGCTCATTTCTCGGATTTTGTGCTGGATTCAGTGGATTCACGGGCGCAAGTTCATAACAGGCTCTAGACTCAACTTCTCGGCTGCGAGTACGCTGCTCTCATCCGTCCTCAACTTGCCCTGCTTTCCTCCGTCAGGCTCATCTTGTATTGGATAACACTTGATCCGTCCGACGGTCATATCAACTGGTACACTTCCGACGCAGGGCAGTCAGTGACGTCGCTCCAATGACATATCGGCTGAATGGGACTAAATATGTAGTTACGGGAGATGCGCGCATAGAGCCTGACTGAGAGTTTGTAGATTTTTAGTGTGCAACTCCCTTAACGTGATTGATGTTCATTCTCGGATTGGGTAGTCTGAAGTCCGCTGTGTAGAACTGTGGAGGATCGAATCATAAATGATAAAGGCCAGAAGTACCCCGTACAGGATCACTTCCTTCGCCTGCTGTACTCTGGCGGCGATTCTTTTCACTTCTCGTGCGTTCGCAACCGACCTGCGGCTGGGCATTATCGGGACAGACACTTCGCATGTGGTGGAATTCACCAAAATCCTGAACGACGCTTCCAACCCGGACCATGTTCCCGGCGCTCGCGTAGTCGCCGCCTTCAAAGGCGGCAGCCCAGATATTCCCAGTAGTCATGACCGCGTCGAAAAATTTGCCGCCGAGCTCCAGAAAACATGGCACATTCAATTCGTAAAACAGATCAGCGACCTTTGCCCGCTGGTAGATGACATTCTTCTGGAGAGCGTGGACGGACGAGTTCACCTCGACCAGTTCCGGCAAGCTGCGGCTTGCGGTAAACCTGTATTCATCGACAAACCGCTTGCCTCCACACTCTCTGATGCACTGGAAATTGCCCGAATTGCGAAGGCCCACAAAGTTCCATGGTTCAGCGCCTCCTCCGTTCGCTTTGGGCCGGCCCAGGCGATGCGCGCCCCGGACATTTCGGGCGCTTATGTTTGGGGGCCAGGGCCATTGGAGAAGCATCAGCAGCTCGATCTCTCATGGTACGCAATTCATCCCATTGAGATGCTCTTCACCATCATGGGACCCGGGGTAGAGCAGGTAACGCGCACCTATACCCCCGATGCCGATGTGGTGACTGGAGTGTGGAAGGACGGGCGTATTGGAACCGTCCGTGCCATCCGGCCTTATAGCACATTCGGTGCAGCCGTCTTCCATCACAGCAAACCGCCGAGCATCTACGCTGACGTGGACGATGAATACTTCCCGCTGGTACGGGAAATTGTGAAATTCTTCAGTACAGGAGTCCCACCTGTTTCCAACGCGGAGACCCTGGAAATCTATGAGTTCATGGATGCGGCGCAACGAAGTCGCGAGCACGGCGGGATTCCAGTGAATATTTTGAAGTGATGGTAGCAGCGACGACGCATGCACCAAGCAAAGTTTTGAGGAGGCGGTTTGGCAAGTAATGCGGATGGATGCATTCAGCACATTGACCATTCTGCCTCGACGACAAGCCTGACCAGTCCCAGCTTTTGCCAGATCACTTCAACGTTGCGCACCTAATACTATCAATGAACTTGGCCAACCGTGTCGTTGCAGTTCGCGGGGAATTGTTACTGTAAAGGCTGGAGAATTAGAGTGGAGAGATTTCACGCCCCCACCTGCTGAATGCGATGAGGTAAGCACAATCCGATGCGCGTCGGAGCAGCTAAGCCACTCTGCCAGCGAGTGCCCTTGCGTGATCCTCTGAATGTTTTTTTGAAGCGTCGAATGGAGAGGCACCGGGATTCCGGCCTGGATGAATTTCTCGCCTGTAAAATCATCTGCAAAAAGATCGGCTTCCCGTATTTCCGCGTTGCTCGGCAGTCTTCGGTAACCTATAAGTTGTTGAAAATATGGAATATACGGACTTTGACACGGTAGAGGTCAGGAATTCGAGTCTCCTCGTGCCTACCATATTCGGCATTCATCTTTGTCAACAGGGAAGTATCCCGCCCAATCCCGGTTTTCCGCGTAAATCACCCGACAAAGGCCAATATCAGTCAACAGGCGACTGTTTTCCCCATGTAAAGTGTCGGCCAACGATTGCCTTGAAAATCAGGTGATCGGTTGCAGCGGTCGGCCCGATGCCGACACCAAAGTTGAGCTCCCATTTCGGAGAAACGTTCAGATCGGTCACCGCGAATATCTGCTGTTGTTGCTCGTGGAGAGAGTCGAAACTGCCGAGACGTCCGTAATCGGCATAGTATTCAATTCCGCCGCTGACCACCTTTGTGAAGTCGTAACCGATCTTGACAGCGGGGGCAAAACCCAGCCCCTGAGAAACATCCGGTCCATGCAATGTTCTTTCGAGGGCTGGATTCACTGCGAAATACCAGCGATCAATTGCTTTATCGAATATGGGGCGTATCTCCCATGTCCATGTGTCGGGAGAATAGACGGCACGTTGATAGCCGATCTCCATAGAAAGACTGGCGCCAAAAGGCCAATGCCATGAATCCGGGACGCGCACGCGAGGACGAATATGATCGCCGACCCACTGCACTCCGTGTCCATTTTGCGCACTGGTGAAGATGTAAAAACCTATTTCAGACCAGTTGGTAATACCCTGCGTGATTTCGATTGTCTCATGCAGTTGATGATTGGTGGGATATACGCCATCTACGGTGTACACCTGTCCTTCTGCCGTAAAGTTGGAATGCAGTTCGAGCATGGTGCTTTTTGGTTCAACTGTCGCCGCTCCATAGACCTGAATTTCGTAGTTGCCCTGCGCAAAAGCTTTTGTTCCACACAGCAGAATGACAAACGCGATGCACAGGACGCATTGCAGAAAACGTCGGCGTTGACTGAGGAAGGAATATAGAAAAAATGGTTTGGAATTATGCATAGCGAAAAAGCATCATGAAGCCTTCATCCATGTGGTTTTGTTGATGGCAATGAAAGAGGGTTAGTCCTGGATCGTTTGCCGTGAATTCGACATCCACCTGTTTCCCGGATTCTACAAGTACCGTGTCTTTGAAAATCCCGTGTGTTTCGGGCAAGCCGGAGAACCGGCGCAGCTCAAAAATGTGGCGATGCAAGTGAACCGGATGATCGTTTGTACTGCGATTTTTAAACAGCAGGCGATATCGTTGTCCACGATGAAGAGTCACGACATCCGTATCGGGAAACGATTTCCCGTTGATTGTCCACCGATCCATCGCGCCATGTCCGGCGAATTTCGATTCAAAGACCAGTGGAATTTCTGTCACTGAGGATTCAAATGACGGCGCAGGGTCAACTGCGGCAAAGTCGAGATAGTTCCACTCCAGGCTTTCGGGCTGCTGCCATCGCGGTTTTCCGTTATTGTTTGCATATTCAACCACAATGCCCATTCCGGCGGCCATAATGTGTTTGCGAACTTCCCCCATCGTCCAGACCCCCGGATTGTTCATTTCCACGAGGGTCGAGACCCGCTCAGCCGGCGACAAACGCAGCATAGAAACTGATTTTGGCTGCGGTACAGGATTGCCATCGAGTCCGATGACACGGAATTGATGTCCTGCCAATGTGATCCAATGCACTTCGGTAGCGCTGGAGTTGAGAATATGGAGAAGGACCCTTTGGCCCGTTTTCACGCGGAGAGGTTCGCCGTGACCCAACATCCGGCCGTTGATCGTCGAAACTTCATAGACGGGATCCATTGAACCGTCCGGGTTTCCGAGCAGACTGGCCTTCCAGTCGTGGAGCGCCAGAAATACTTCTTGGTCATAGCGCGCCCGATTCTCACGCGGTTCGATCAGGAGAAATCCAAATTGCCCGGTGTACAGGCCTTTCTTGAGATCGCCGCCGGCAAATGTATGCGTGTGATACCAACGAAAGCCGGAGGGTCGAGGTCTAAATGTGTAATGCGCTTGGCCTCTTGGCGGGATTGGTGGCGTGCCCTCCTCAGTAGCGCCATCGACATCGGATGGCAAAAAGAGGCCGTGCCAGTGAACCACCTCATTATTGTCGGTGTGATTGGCTACGGCGACCGTAACCAGACGGTCTTCCTGAAAGCGCAGCAAAGGGCCGGGAACCTGCCCGTTATAGGCAATTGTCCTGATGACATGATGCGGCGAAACCTCCAGCGAATAGGGCGCAATATCAAGGGAATAATCGGCCTTTGTAAGCGCGCCCACACTGGCGGGAACTCCAGCCAAAGCCGCTGTCATTCCAGAAAGCTTGCAAAGTTGGCGTCGGCTAATCAGTGTGTCTCTCCTACCCTCTTCAATTTCCTATATAAATTATCGGTCAGCATTTATGCATCCATTTTCAAATCAGGATGTCATCGGTGCTCACTGTTATATTGTTTTCCAGTTCAATCGTTTGCAGGTGGGGATAGGAATTGTTTCCGGCGGAGATGCGACCTTCTACGCGTTGTCCGCCGATACTAATTTCATACCAAACTATTTATCTGCTTTTTTGTGATCTATTCCCGCGATAACTGGTGCCTAGCAATGGCCTCCCCGGAAACATATTTGGCACCAGCTTTCCATCCTCGATCACGGGAGTTCCACCCACAAGAACATATTTCATGCCTGTGCTGGGCAATTTTGGAGACGCATAGGTCGACCGATCCGACACAGTAGCGGGATCGAATACAACAACGTCGGCATCGGCGCCCACCTGAAGACGTCCCTTTTTTAATCCGTCTGGAGTGGAGTCAGCTAGAACCTGGGCAGGCATCAGACTCATCTTTCGGATCGCATCGCTCATCGTGAGGCTTTGTTGTTCGCGAACATAACGAGCCAGCACGCGGCAGTAGGTTCCGGCATTTCGCGGATGATCCGGCAAGCCATCGCTGGCAATCATTACAAGTGGATTGCGGATAACAGAATCCACCGTGGCATCATTGTTTGTAAACAGAAGAACACTTAGCGGTGCTTTCGAAGCGCGAAGTTCATCAAAACGTTGCTTGGTCAGGTGTTCGCCTGTTTTTGGTAATACGACATCTTTGTAGTCGATATCGAATTTTTCGCGCCACCCCGGATTGAATAGCGCGGAATTGAGTTCCGTCATTCCCGCCGTGTAAGGATAGGCTTCAGTCGTAATGTCGAGACCCTGGCCGCGTGCGCCGGCGATCATAGCCAGGCAGTCAGGAGCGCTCTTCTGACAACTGCTGTTAATGTGAACGATGTGCAGCGATGCACCCGAGATTGCCGCTGCAGCGATAACTTCGCTGACCGATTCGATGTTTGAACCGGGTTCCAATGTTCCCGCGCCGCGAATATGGGTGTAGACCGGTAGATGCCGCGCCGCGGCTACTCGGAACATGTCGATGATTTCCAACCGCGTCGCCCCTGGTGTGTATTGGATGCCCATGCCAATGCCCAGCCCTCCCGCGTCCAGTTCCGAGCGGAGATGGTCCTCCATTTTTTTGATTTGTTCTGGACTGGCTGGATTGTCAGTTGCCGGACCGGAAGCGGGGACGAGCGCATCCGGAGCCTGGGCTGCTTGAAATGCCCACGAACGCGCGAATGGATGGCTGGCGGTCGCTCCGTAATTGATGAGCGCGTGGCCTTTGCGTTCGCTCAGAAATTGAGCGACATTCTGTCTTCCAATTTCCATTTCGAGGGCTGTCGTTACTCCATCAAATGCTTTCAATCGATAGTCTTCGGGAGATTGCCCATGCTGGTGCAGATCGATAAATCCAGGCGCAACCACCAGGCCCTGTGCTTGGATAATGCGTTTTCCCTGTAACGTGTCGGTGGAAATGCTGGCAATCTGATTGCCGGAAATTCCTACATCGCGCACGGCGTCCAGACCTGTTTCAGGGTCGATGACACGCCCGCCATGAATCACGATGTCGTAGTTTTGGGCAATTGCCGGATTAGAAAATCCAAAAGGCATAGTGCTCGCTAACAAGGCGGGAATCAGATAGCGTCTCACCATTGTTGTTCTCCTCGCGTTGGGTGTTGAACCCAGAATCGTTGAATTTGTGGACGACAGCTACAAAAATTCCCCCACCTGCAGGGCCATCTGGTCTGCTGGTTGCTGTAAAGATGCGCCTTCCCATCGGGCGACGATAGCAGTGGCAAGACAATTTCCCAGGACGTTAATCGATGTTCGCATCATGTCCATCAGTACATCGACGCCCAGCAGCATGGTTGCTCCTTCTGCAGGTAAGCCGAACGCAGGCAGAGTAGCAAACAGGACGACAAACGCGCCGCGCGGAATGCCGGCGACTCCCTTGCTGGTCAGCATCAAAGTCAACATCATAAAAAGCTGCTGTCCCAGAGATAGATGGATTCCCGCCGCCTGGGCAACGAAGATGGAGGCAAGCGAAAGATATAAGGTGCTTCCAATTAGATTGAGGCTATATCCCATGGGCAGCACGAAGGCTGTAATGTAGGATGGCGCACCTAGAAACTCCATGTTCGTCAACGCAATCGGCAAAGCTGCCTCGCTCGAAGCAGTCGAAAAGGCAATGACACATGGCTCCCGCACCGCGGAGACAAAACGCGACAATGGAACTCCCGCTACCTTGGCCATAGGCAGCAGGATGGTCAGCACACATAAAATCAGCGTGGCTGCCATTAGGACGACCAACTTTGCGAGATGCAGCAACGCGCCGGGTCCGTTGGTTGCGATGGAGATTGCAATTGCCGCCGCTACCGCCGGAGGGGCCGACCACATTACATATTTGGTGTAACGGAACATGATTTCCGCGAGCGATTCGCAAAAGTGAACGACCGGCTTTGCTTTCGCCCCCAGGGTGGCGCAGGCAATCCCAAACAGCAGAGAAAAGACAACAATCTGTAAAATTTCGCCTCGCGCCATCGCGTCGATAATGCTGGCTGGAAATGTCTGGTCCAGCATTGCACGAAATGGGTTGCCCGGCTTAGCAACCTGGACGGTAGCCGGCAGACTTTGGATGTGCATTCCCTTGCCGGGTACAGCCAGGTTCGCCACTGCCAGTCCCAGAAATAAGGCGACCGTCGTCATGATCTCAAAGCACAGGACCGCTTTCAGTCCCACTCTTCCCATGCTTTTGGCGCTTCCAGCGCCGGCGATCCCGGCCACCAGCGTTCCGAACAGCAGTGGTGCAATCACCGATTTAATCAGCCGGAGAAAAATGTCATTGAAAGGCGCAAGCAGATGAGCGTGCCGTGGAATGGCGAGGCCGATGACGATGCCCGCTCCCATTCCGATAAAAATCCAGACGGTAAGCGAGCGCCACCATGCCTTTGGGCTAGAACCGGTTGTTTGAACCACAGCTTGCAAGGTATCCCCTGGATGGTAGAGCGGTTTCTGTTGCAACGATCACGGCCAGAATCATCTTTGTCAATGGATGCGTGCCATATTCTTAAGACGCCAGGTCGATCCGAACGCCAATGCCTTTGCGCTGCGCAGAGTTATACACCGCGATAGCTACGGCGACATCCTGCACAGCGGTGCCGGTTGAATCGTAGATGATGACTTCTTCCGGCGATGTGCGGCCGACTTTACGTTTGGCAATGATGTCTCCAATCTCCCCATGGATCGCTTCGCGGGGCATTAAGCCCATTTCAATTGCGTGGTGTGTTTCTCCCACGGTGGCAATCTGGTCAATAATGTCTCCGACAATTTTTGAGGACATAACTAACTCCGGGTCGAGTTCCTGCTTGTCGGGACTGTCGGCGCCTACGGCTGCAATAAACGTTCCAGGCCGCACTGCGCCTTTCATCAAAAACGCTTTTCTTGAAGGAGTGCAAGTCACGATGACGTCGCTGCCGTAGCTCGCAGCTTCAAGGTCGTCGGCAGGAAATACTTCTATGTTCAGCTCTTCGGACATGTACCGCGCGAAAGTGACGGCTTCATTCGGCACGGGACTCCATGCATATACGGTCTTGATCGGGAGCGTACTCACAATCGCTTTCAACTGGATGCGTCCCTGATTTCCAAGTCCACAAATAGTACAGATGGATGATTCTGGCCGAGCTAGATACTTTGCAGCGACGGCGGTGGCCGCACCGGTCCGCTTCATGGTTACTTCAATCGAATCCATAATGCAGAGAGGGTATCCATTCGCGCCGTCGCTTAACAGTATGACTCCTTGAATATTTGGCATACCGAACCGCTTGGAGTTTTGAAAAAATCCTCCGTTGATTTTGATACCGAAGTATGCGGGGTCGCCCTTCAGGCCCCCGGCTTTTATGTGAAATTCTCCTCCTTCCGCTTCGACATGCATTAGCCCAGCTCGCATGGTTCGGCCCTCGGCATAATCGCGGAAGGCATTCTCCACGATCGACACATAATCGGAGAAGGTGAGCAGGCTCTCAATTTCACTGCGTTGTATAAAAAGCGTTCCGGCGAGTTTCATGATTTGCAACTCCAACAGGTTGACGTGAGTCTGCGGCACGATTGGATTGCGTGCCGACAGGCAGATGTATTGAATCTGTGCCGCTACAGTGAGTTTGCGATGACAGCCGGTATGTGGCGGCCCGCCAATTGTTCGTTCAGTGTTTTCAGGTCCGTTGCAACAATCTGGTCAACCTGGCCGGTAATTTTGTCCAGCCTTGCTGAAAGTTCATGAAATACCGTGTAATCCTGGTCGGTTGGACGACGATCGCCGAGATCGACCAGCATTTCCAACACGGCCAGCTGGTTGTTCAATTTGATGGGGTAATTCAACGTATCCCGGGGACTGCGGTTTTTTACCTGATAAATCTCCTGCTCCAGTTCATCCAGCTTGGACTTTATGGTGGCCGCTTGTGCGGAAATGGAGGAATCTTTGGCTTCAGACACCCGCTGGTCTAACTGACTATCGATGGAACGTATACGAATCACTGTTGCGTTGGCGAGACTGGTTTTGTCCCGAATCTGCATGGCAAGTTTGAATTGTTCCTGCTGATCGTCATCGCTGACATTTTTCAACCGGGGATCGCGCTCAATGATCAGTGGTTGTGTCTGGGTCTGACCATTTGCGGTCAAACGAACCGAGTATTTTCCCGGAGGTGCAAACGGCCCCACCCCAGGATTGGCATACCGCATGATGAGGCCGGGAAATGTTGTTCCCCCCGGATAGCGCAGATCCCAGACGAACCGGTTCGTGCCCACGTTCGTTGTTGGCAATGCTTTTCCGGTGGTTTTCGGCAGGTTGTCGCCGGGATCGCTTTTGCCCCCGGTGCTCGAAGTATTTGCGGGCGCGCTGGAGAATGACTGGATGACCGCGCCCTTTCCGTCCAGAATGTCGACGACAACTTTAGTCCCACGCTCTGACAGATAGTAATCGATGGTGGCCGGCTTGACTGTGCGGATTGCCGGAGATGGAGCGAACAGAAATGCCTTCTGCTGTAGCACCTCCGGCGTGTATTGCCGCAGCATTGCAATGTTGTCTAGCACATAGAATGATCGTCCATGCGTTGCGATCACAAGGTCGTTGTCTGCCACCGTCAAATCCGCGACTTGTGTGTCGGGCAGATTCAAGGAAAGCGATTGCCAGTGATCGCCGTCATCGAACGAAACATAGATGCCATGTTCCGTTCCGGCATAAAGAAGGCCGCGACGGACCGGGTCCTCACGCACGACCTGTGCGAAATCATTATCGGGAATGCCGTTGACGATTTTCGTCCAGGTTTTTCCGTAGTCGTGCGTCTTGAAGATATAGGGGTGTCTGTCATCGAGCTGATACCGTTTTGCCGCCAGGTAGGCGCCGCCGCGATCATGTGTAGACGCATCCATAAAACTGATCCGGTTAAAATCTCCAATGCCGGCCGGCGTCACATTTTTCCAGGACTTGCCGCCATCGCGGGTGATCGAGACCACGCCGTCATCGGACCCGGTCCAGATGGTGTTTACATCGAAACGAGAGGGAGCGATTGTGAAAATAGTGCCGTAGATCTCCGGGCCATTCTGGTCCTTTGTGATGGGGCCTCCGGAATCTCCCAGCGTTTTCGGATCATCGCGGGTCAGATCCGGGCTGATTTTTTCCCAACGCTGTCCTTCCGTGGTCGTTTTCCATAAATGCTGTGACGAGGTGTAAAGAATAGTCGGGTCTACCGGCGAAAAGACAATCGGAAACGTCCACTGCCACCTTTCCCTGATTGCATTCGACGCCATGCCCGAAAAGAAAAGAGGGTCGACGGTGACCGAGCGCTGTTCTCCGGTGCGCCGGTTATAGCGGCTAATAATTCCAGCTTGATCCCCAACATAAAAGATGTCTGGATTTTTCGGATCGGGAGTAACGAATCCAGCCTCCGCCGTGCCTACGCTGAAGGTTCCCGGAGCTGCGAGAGGATAAGGATCATGTCTACTGATAACGGGATCGCTCGGCACGCACGCCGTCCCATCATCCTGCTGCGCACCGCAAACGTTGTAAGGGAATTCGCTGGTCGTGCTGACATGGTAGAACTGGGCCGTCGGATAGGCATGGGATGTCCAGGTCTTTCCTCCGTCCACTGAGACAGCTGCTCCCCCATCGTCGACGGCGATCATGCGGCGGGGATTGTCAGGCGCGATCCATAAACCATGATGATCTGCGTGCGGCGTGCTGATTTGTTTGAAAGTCTTGCCTCCGTCATCGGAGCGGTAAATTTCGACGTTCATCGCATATAAACGGTCTGGGATCGTGGGGTCTGCGGTGATCCGCGAAAAGTAAAAAGCGCGCTGACGCAAGTTGCGGTCGGAGTTGACCAGCGTCCACGTTGCTCCCGCATCGTCGGAACGGAACAGGCCGCCATCCTTCGCTTCGACCATGGCGTAAATGCGGCTGGGGTTCGCGCCGGAAATCGCTACCGTGATCTTTCCCAGAACATCTTTCGGCATTCCTGGGTTCCGGGTGATCTCGGTCCAGGTGTCCCCGCCGTCCACGGATTTGAACAATCCGCTACCGGGACCGCCGCTCGACAACGTCCATGGAGTTCGGTAGACGTCCCAGATCGAGGCGAACAGAATCTGCGGATTATGAGAATCCATTGCCAGGTCAATCGCGCCCGCGCGGTCATTGCGGAATAAAATTCGCTTCCACGTCGTGCCGCCATCGCGGGACCGGAAAATACCGCGTTCATTACTGGGGCCGTAAGGATGGCCGAGAGCTGCAACATACACGACGTTGGGGTCTTTTGGATCGACGCGTACTCGGGCGATGGCCTGACTGTCGCTAAGGCCCATGTGTATCCACGTCTTGCCGGCATCGACAGACTTATAAACGCCATCCCCCTGGATGATGTCGCCGCGCAGCGCAGTTTCACCCGTCCCTATATAGACGATGTCTGGATTCGATTCCGAGACGGCAACCGCGCTGACCGACGAGCTGCTGATCTTTCCATCAGTGACGGGATGCCAGACGGTACCGCCGTCCGTGGTCTTCCATAGACCGCCGCCATCCGCGCCAAAATAATATTCCAGCGGCCGGGCCGCGCTGCCTGCACCGGCCTGCGACCGACCGCCGCGATTGGGACCGATATTGCGCCACTTTAAGGCGCTCAAATCATAATTGCTGCGGGCGGTCGGAGGAAGTTCAGCGGCCATCATCATCGATGCCGAGAAACCCGCTGCAAAAATTATGGCTGTAAAGCGCAACGCTTTGAATTGCATAAAAACTCGTTTTCTTTGATTTGAAGTTGCTAATTTCAGATTGATACAGCCGTTCGTTTGCCGAACGGCTGTATCAAAGGCCAGATGCGCGAGAAGCCTATTTTAGAAAATAAACTTGCCCGCGAACTGGAAGTTACGAGGTCCGCCGGTGGCAAAGATAGGATTGAAACCCACACCGCTCGAATTACCCGATCCGAGAGCGCTGTTGGCCATTGCGGTGGTCAATCCAAAGTTCGAGTCAAGCATGGTCGAATCGATCGCACCGAAGTTGGGTTGATTGAAGACGTTGAACATATCCATCTGGAAACGGAAGCGTAGCTGTTTGACCAGCGGAAAATCCTTGTGAACGGAAAGGTCAAACTCCTGGAGCGGGAAAGAACGGTAAATATTCCGCCCAAGATTTCCGGAGACGGCCTGCGTTCCAACCGGCTTGGGGGTACAGAAGGCACCCTTCGCATTGGTTGCCGTTGGGGCCGTGCAACCCGCGGCGGCCGCAGTCGCCGGTGCAACCGGAGCAATATTCAGCGCCTTTCCGCCAGGGCAGGCATTGACGCCTAGTTTCGCGCCGTACTGAGCGTCGCAGGCAGCTCCGGAAACGAATACCGGGATTCCCGGAAGCAACGTGGGCCGTTGCACCATATTGGACGAGGCGGCGAATGTCGCCGTTGTGATCGCGAAGATATCCATGGGAGCCGCTGTCTGATAGTGATAGATAGGATCCACTGACCAGTTGCCCAGCAGCACCTTTCCGATTCCATGAGAGGGGCCCGGAATCACAGAAACGAGGGAGGCCGCAAAGATTTGCCGAACATCAAAATCCGAATTTCCGCGAAACAGCGACGTTGGGCGACCTGTGGAGAGTGTGGCCGGGGTTGGTACCGCCTGTGTTCCTAATGTCCCGTTTGTCGATGTATTGTCGATGGAATGGGACCATGTATAGGAAACCAGGGCCCCGATATTGTGGATAAATTGCCGCTGCAACTTCGCCTGCAGGCCATTGTAATTGGAGCTCGCATAGTTGCCGACAATGAACCAGGTGTCGCCGCAATACGGCTTGGTGGCGCAGTTCGATCCCTGCCCCAGAACGTTCGCATTCGTCAGGTTCGGTGGAAAGAGCAATTGGCCAATCAGATTCTCCCCGAACGCTCCAATGTAGCTCAAGGTCAAGGTTTGCGCCGGACCCAGTTGCTGTTCCAGTGTCACGTTGGTCTGGTGAACATAAGGCATGCTGTAGTTCGGATCAATCAGATTGTCCGACTGCAACGCGATGGGGAAGACAACCGGTTTCACAATCACTGGCGGTGAAGTGAACCGGTTATTGGCCAGTGAGATCGGAAACGGCACCACGGGTAGCGCCGGACCGGTATATGGCGGAATCGTGCAGGCCGTCAGGTTATTGCATCGCGCGTTCCAGGGAGAATTTCCCAGGGAGAACACCTGGTTGCCAGTGTCATAAAACAATCCATACCCGGCGCGCAGCGTGCGTCCCCAGGTCGGATCCGCCGAAATCTGGTAAGCCAAGCCGATGCGCGGCGAAACGTTGCCCCACCGCGTATCATAGGCCGCTGTTCCCAGGGGATTCAGCGTGGTTTGCGTCAGGTTATTCAAGCTGAATGAGGAACGGTTCACTGACCATCCTGGATACCCGTTGAGATATTCGATCGCGGGGTCGATCTCCCATCGCAGGCCATAGGTCACAGTCAGCTTTTCTGTCGCTTTCCAGGTGTCCTGGCCAAAGAACGAATACTCATTCAAGCGGAAATGTTGCGGAACGTTGTGCTGAATATTGGCGACAGTTGCCAGACCGCAGATGTAGGCCGGCGTTCCGCCCGGGCAATTGTTCGTGCCGCTAAATGAGTATTGCGAATTGAAAGTGACCTGATCGTCGCTGGGAAACAGAGCGCGGTAATCCAGGCCAAACTTCAACTGGTGCGCTCCCTTGACCCAGGTCAGGGTATCGGTAACGTTGTACTGATCGTTGCCGTTGTCCACACTGGCCGGTGACCAGGTAAAGCTATCCACTCCACCGGCAAAGCCGCTTACCCCAACTTTAATATGTGGCTCGCTGTAGCCGGCCGGTATCTGCGCATACCCGGACGGAAAGATCGTGCTCAGGCTGCCCGAATAATTGACGGGAAGGCTGGCACTCACAAACGTTGTGGTGGTGAAGTTGAAACGCGCATCGTTGTTGACGGCGTTGTTGATGGCATAGGTCCATCCCGCCGTATAGGTATCGTTTCCTTCAGTCAGACTGGTCGAGTTTACAGTATTTGCCGAAGTCAGGCTGGAAGGGGAATGGCTATAGCGGCCAAAGAGAGTCATCTTATTGTTGATGGTGTAGTCGCCGCGGATGCTGGTGGCGTCCAGTTTCGATGTGCTGGGAAAACTGGACGTAACGTTGGCCACGCAGGTGTTGACGGAGGTACAAGGCGTGGTCGGATTCCCCGTCGGCAATGGATAGGCATTCAGAAACTGCGCCATATATCCCACCACGCCATTGGCGTTGGTGTTTGAGGCCAGTGTGCGCGCCGCCTGCGTTGGAACCGCCTTGACCGCCGGGCTCGGGGCCTGAAGCCGCAGTCCCTCATAGGAACCGAAGAAGAACAGTTTGCTCTTGAGGATTGGTCCGCCGAGCGTTCCGCCAAAGTCGTTCTGCTGGACAACCCCACGAGGTTTGCCTTTTGCGTTCAGAAACCAGTCGTTCGCATCGAGAACTGTATTGCGGAGGTATTCGAAGGCATCTCCGTGAAAACTGTTCGTTCCAGAGCGGGTGACGAGCGAAATCTGTCCGCCTGGTGTGCGTCCAAACTCTGGAGCGAAGCTCGAGGTCGAAATACGAAACTCCTGCAATGCGTCGAGAGAGACCATGGTGTTGAAGCCACCCGTTGCTGAGCCTGTGGGTGTGGACCCTGTACCGGCGGTGTTGATAGAACCCCCAACCGGGGCGCCGACGTTCGCGCTCACGCCGTCCACAGTGAAATAGCTGGTATCGGTGCGCTGGCCATTCACCACAAACTGGCCTGGAGAGTTGTTGTTGGGTGCAACCGTGGCAACACCCGGGGCCAGCGTAATCAAGCCCTGAAAGCTGCGCCCGTTCAACGGCATGTTGGAGATAACCTGCCGTCCTACGACGGTGCCGACGGTGGCGTCCTGCGTATTGATTTGCTGGGAGGCTGCGGTGACAGTGACGGTCTGGTTCGCCGAGCCGACCTGTAGCGATACATTGTGCCCAATCCGGTCCCCTACATAGAGGACAAGGTTTTGAGTAACGTTGTCGCGAAATCCAGGCGCGCTAATGGTCAGCCGATATCGGCCCGGCGGCAGAGTTGGAAATGTATAATCGCCCGTCTTGTTGCTTGCGGTCTGGTTCGAAACGTTGGTCGACGTATTCAACACCGTCACGCTGGCGCCGATAACCGTGGCGCCGGAAGGATCGGTCACGCGCCCGGAAAGAGAGGCGGTTGCGAGTTGGGCGTTTGCGCCGCAAACGAAGAAAATTAAGGTTCCGATAATAAGAAGGGTTGATCTAAAACATCTCATTTTTTTGGCACTCCCCCAAAAGTCGTTAAAAAGGTATGAATCATAGACGACCACGCAGTATTCCGCCCGTTGAAACACAAGTCAAATCGATATTTTCTGCACGCTTTGATCGGATTTTCCTATCGTTTCAGAATCGTTCCAGCCGATGGATAAACCCGCGGAATATCGATTTGTATTCCCGCCAGTTTACCCATTACGATAGCAGCCATTCGAAAACTGCCAGCCGAGAATCTTGTGAGTTTCAAGGAGGGTGGGAATGAATTCCAACTCGGCACTCTAGGAAAAAGCGGTCTCGCCGCTGTCAAAACTGAATGTGTCACGTTAAAAGAATCCGAAAGGGAGTCTAATTCACGATGAGATCCATCGCCTTATCTTTATGCATTGCCACAATCTGCTGTGCGGCGTTTGCCCAGCAGGCGACGACCAAGCGGTCGATCACGCCTGACGATATATATTCACTCCAATCTGCCGGAGACCCTCAAATTTCACCGGACGGGAAACTGGTGGCATATACGGTTCGATCCGCCGATCGCGAGCAGAGTAAATGGCGGACTGAGATTTGGATGACAGCGCTTGATGGAAGCCGCGCTCCCTTGCAATTCACGAGCTTTGACAGTTCAAGCGCTCCTCGATGGAATCCCGATGGTCGCATGCTTGCATTTCTCTCGGCACGGCGCGATCCGAAAACCGGCGCGATGGGAAAGTCCCAGGTTTACGCTCTCTCAATGAATGGCGGCGAGGCGCGCCGTCTCACCAGTCTGAAAAACGGGGTGTCAGCATTTGAATGGTCGCCGGATGGAACGCAACTGGCGGTCATCAGCAAGATTGGTCCCAGTGATAGTATTCCCAAGGGAGAAAAGCGCAACGACGAGCTGGATTACGAACATCCGTTCATCAAATTCGACGGCGCCGGATATATGAACGATCAGCGCGCGCACATCTGGGTGGTCAATGTTGCCAGCGGAGAAGCGAAGCAGATTACCTTCGGCAGCCAGCAGAACGATTCCGGTCCGGAATGGTCTCCGGACGGGACGAAGATCGCCTACGCGGTAGCTCATACCGACAAAAACACAATCTTCGGGATCGAGGACCTCTTTGTTGTTCCCTCCGCCGGCGGAACGGCGGTGGAACTCCCCAATACAAAATTCGGAGCGAAATCGATAGCGTGGTCTCCGAAAGGCGATCGCATTGCATATGTCTCCAGCAAAGACATCAACAGCATCCCGAAGATTTACATGATCCCGGCTTCCGGCGGTTCCTACACTGTGGTGAATAACGACATCACCTATGTATCGAATCTGCATTGGGCGCCCGATGGAAACGCTCTCTATTACACTGCGCCGAATGAGGGGAATGTATCCATCTTTCGCTTGGATTTGAGCACCAACAAAGCCACCCAGTTGACCTCGAACAGCACCATCCGGATCATGAGCCTGGGAAAGAGTGCGGGACTTCTGTCCTACGTCGCCTCAGACGACACTCATCCAGGCAACGTCTTCACGGCCAATTTGAAGGGCGAAGACGTCCATCAGCTCACGCATCTGAATGCGAAATTGATGTCGGAGTTGGAAATAGCGCCGACTGAGCGGATTGAATTCACCAGCGTCGATGGATGGAAGATTCAAGGCTTCTTCACCAAGCCGCTCAACTGGCAGGCGGGAAAAACCTATCCCATGGTTCTGGCCATTCATGGCGGACCGAATGGCATGTGGGGGCCCTATTTCATTGCGACTGTGCAGTGCTATGCCGCGCATGGTTGGGCTGTATTGCGAATCAATCCACGCGGTTCCTCGGGATACGGCGAGAAGTTTCAACGGGGAGTTTTCAAAGAATTTGGCGGGAAAGCATACCAGGACTTAATGAATGGCGTCGATTACACTCTGGCACAAAATAAATGGATCGATCCCAACCGGCTGGGCGTTGTCGGACATAGCTACGGTGGATTTATGACGGGCTGGATCATTGGCCATACCACCCGCTTTAAGGCCGCGATTCCGGAAGACGGCATGGCCGATTTTGTGAGCGACGACGGTACTCGGGACGCCTTCTACGGACACGAACGCGATTTTGGCGCCGATTTCTTTAAGGATCGTCAGGTATTTGTCGAGAACTCCCCGTTCAATTATGCCGATAGGGTGAAGACACCGGCGCTGTTTCTGGAGGGCGGCGCGGATATGCGCGTACCGGTCGGACAGGTGGAGGAATACTTCCGGGCGATCAGCCACTTTGGAATTCCGACGGAGTTGGTGATCTTTCCCGGAGAGCCGCACACCACGTCGAGAACGCCAAATCACGTTGTGGATTGGGTGAAGTGGGAGATTTACTGGTTCGAGCGCTGGCTCGACAACAATCCCAATGCTGTCAAGCCCGACGCAATCAAAAAGTAAACGCCTCAACTACGCGAGAGTTCCGGCCACAACCCGAGGCTCTCGCGTTTTTACCGCCTGAGCAGCAACCATCTACAGGCACGTTAAAGGGAGTTTGACCACGATGAGATCCCTTGCTTTATCTCTATGCATTGTGGTGGCTTGCTGCACGGCTCTCGCCCAACAGGCGTCAGCCAAACGGGCGATCACGCCCAATGATATTTATTCGATCCAATCTGCCGGGGACCCTCAAATTTCGCCGGACGGGAAACTGGTGGCATATACCATGCGGGACGCCGATCGTCCCCAGAATAAGTGGCACACGGAAATCTGGCTGGCGTCCGCCGATGGAACCGGCACGCCGCGGCCATTCACGAGCGGCGACAGTTCCAGCGCGCCGCGATGGAGTCCCGACGGCCGCACGCTGGCATTTCTATCGGCACGGCGCGATCTGAAGACGGGCGCCATGGGAAAAGTCGAGGTTTATGCGCTCTCAATGGATGGAGGCGAAGCGCGCCGCATTACCAATCTCAAGAATGGAGTCAGTTCCTTCGTCTGGTCACCGGATGGAACGCAACTGGCGGTCATCAGCAAAATCGGCCCCAGCGACAGCCTTCCCAAAGGGAAAAGCCCAACGATGAGTTGGATTACGAACATCCGTTCATCAAAGCCAACGGCCAGGGGTATTTGAACGATCAGCGCGCGCACATTTGGGTGGTCAATGTCGGCAGCGGAGAAGCAAAGCAGATCACATTCGGCGATCAGCGCAACGATTCCGGTCCGGAATGGTCCCCAGATGGGACGAAGATTGCCTATACCGCGTTTTATACCGACAAAAACACCAGTGTCGCCGACCGGGATCTTTTTGTTGTCCCCTCGGCTGGCGGAGCTTCGGTGGAGCTGCCGAACACGAAGATCGGGGTCAGTTCCATCCAATGGTCTCCAAAGGGAGACCGCCTCGCATACATCGCCGGCGATGAAACCACTAGTATTCCGAAGATCTACGTGGTGTCTCCTTCCGGCGGCCCATATGCCTTGATGAACAGCGAGATTATCTATCCAACCAATCTGCGCTGGGATCCGGACGGAAATGCTCTTTATTACACGGCGCCGTTTGAAGGCAACGTACCAATCTTTCGGTTGGATTTGAGTACCAACAAAACCTCCCAGTTGACCTCCAACAGCACCATCCGGATCATGAGTCTGCGGAAAAGCGCGGGACTTCTCGCCTATGTCGCCTCGGACGACACTCACCCAGGCAACGTCTTCACCGCCAATTCGTCGGGCGAAGACGTCCATCAGCTCACACATCTGAATGCCAGGTTGCTGTCGGAAATCGAAATCCAGCCTAGCGAACCCATCGAATACCAGCGTGGATGGATGGAAGATTCAAGGATTTTTCACCAAACCTCTCAATTGGCAGGCGGGAAAAACCTATCCCATTGTTCTGATGATTCATGGCGGACCGGAGGGCATGTGGGGGCCGAATTTTAATGCTGCCGTGCAATGCTTTGCAGCCCGTGGCTGGGCGGTGCTGAAGATCAATTCACGTGGTTCCTCGGGATACGGCGAAAAGTTCCAGCGCGGCGTGCTCGGGGAATCTGGCGGCAAGGCATACCAGGACCTGATGAATGGTGTCGATTACACCCTCGCAAAATATAAGTGGATCGATCCCAATCGCCTGGGCGTTGTCGGGCACAGTTATGGCGGATTCATGACTAACTGGATCATCGGCCACACAAACCGTTTCAAGGCCGCGGTTCCGGAGGATGGGATGTCCGACTTTGTCAGCGACGATGGTTCGAGAGATGCTTTCTATGGACACGAACGCGAGTTCGGCGCCGATTTCTTTAAGGATCGTCAGGTGTTTGTGGCGAACTCACCGCTGACCTATGCCGACAAGGTGAAGACTCCGGCGCTGATTTTGGAAGGCGGAATGGACATGGTTGTCCCAGTTGGTCAGGTGGAGGAATATTTCCGGGCCCTCAGTCACTTTGGAATTCCGACGGAGTTGGTGATCTTTCCCGGAGAGCCACACAATACATCGAGAACTCCAAATCACGTTGTGGACTGGGTGAAGTGGGGAGTCTACTGGTTTGAGCGTTGGCTCGACAACAATCCTAATGCCGTCAAGCCAGACGCAATCAAAAAGTAAACGCCTCGACTACGCGACAGTTTCGGCCACAGCCCGAGGCTCTCGCGTTTTTACTATCTGCAATTTCTTCCACCACATGTAATAGCCCGTGATCGTCAAAATGACTAGCATCAACGACGCAAGAGACATCAAAATTTTTGTAGGATAACCGTAAATCTGCCCGGTGTGAATCGCACGGTTTTCAATGATGATTGCCTTGGTGCCGAAAGCGGCCTTTCGTGAACTTTCCACATAAAGCGACTTGCCGCTGTACTGGTCGACGATGACCCAGCTGTGGCCGCCGGTCGTCAGGTCTTCGGGAAAACACATGTGCACCTGATACGAACCTTTTGGATTTCCGGGAAAGATGATCACGGAGGGCTTCGTTCCTGGCAATGCTGCTTTCGCCGTTGCAATCGCATCGTCAGGCGTAATCGGGGAGACGCCTGGTTCGACCTTGGACGGCAACGCGGCTGTTGGTCCCGCTACGTGTGCCGCTTTGTTTAAGGTATGTTCCAGAGCATGGTCAAAATGGACAAAGATGCCGGTGAGCGCCAGCACAAAGAGGAATACGGCAGAGAAGATACCGACTACGCTGTGAAGATCGAACGCGACCCTCCGCAGTGTAGCGCCCCATTTCACCTTGATCCGCTTCAGCGGCCACCATAGATAAATGCCGGAAATCACCAGCCAAAGCAGGAGCAAGGAGGCAATGGCCACGATGTTGCCGCCGATCGCCTTTGGTATCAGCAGCCGCAGATGCAATTGATGAATATTATCCAGTACGGTTGGGCGCGACCGGGTGCCAATGATTTTTCCGGTGTAGCCATTGATGAAAATCTGCGTGTTGCGGATAGAGGTGCTATACGACCTGTCCGGGGCCGACGGCAGAAATAATAGGCCGAATTTCTGGTGGGGATACGCCGTCTTCAATGTGCCGATCACGTCGGTTACCGGCAATGGTTTGAGCCCCGGCTGCACCTTGAACAAGGACGGGTTGAATAGCACATCAAGTTCTGTCTCAAATGTCATGATGCTGCCGGTAACGCCAAGAATCACGATGAACAGGCCGGCGACGAGCGCGGTATATAGGTGGAGATTGAATATTAGTTTTCGCATAGAAGGAGGGTTGAGGATACCAATCACGTCGTGGACGGGATCAAAGGGGAGATCTATTGATTTGGGCGCTGGCTCGACAACAATCCAAACGCTGTCAAGCCAAACGCAGTCAACTTACAGAAAGCAACCTTACACGAGAGTTTCGGCCACACTCTGCGGCTCTCGCGTTTTTACCGTCTTCAATTTCTTCCACCACATGTAATAGCCCGTGATTGTCATGAGAACCGTTATCAGCGAGGCAAGGGACATCAAAATTTTTGTTGGATACCCATAAATCTGCCCGGTGTGAATCGCGCGGTTCTCGATGATCGCCTTGGTGCCGAAGACTGCCGTTCGAGAGCTCTCCACAAAAAGCTGCTTTCCGCTGTACTGATCAATGATGACCCAACTGCGGTTGCCGGTCAGGTCTTCGGGGTAGTACATGTTTACCCGGTAAGCGCCTTTGGGGCCTACCGGCAAGAAGATGACGTTCGGCTTGGTTCCAGGCAAAGCTGCTTTCGCGGTTGCAATCGCCTCATCTGGCGAAATCGGAGCGACGCCGGGTTCTACCCTGGAGGGCAGCATGCGCGCCGGTTCGGCCACATGCGCCATTTTATTCAAATGTATATCCAGTGATTCGTCGAAATGGACGAAGATTCCGGTAAGCGCCAGCACAAAGAGAAATAAGGCAGCAAAAATGCCGACTGTACTGTGGAGATCGAATGCAACTCTCCGCAATGAAGCCCCCCATTTCACCTTGACCCGTTTCAGCGGCCACCATAAATAAATGCCGGAACCGACCAGCCAAAGCAGAACAAAGGACGCAATCAGCGTGATATCCTTGCCGATCGCCGGGGGCATCAGCAGACGCATATGCAGTTGATGAATATTCCCTAGCATGGTTGGAAGCGATCGGGTGCCAATGATTTTCCCGGTGTAGCCATTGACAAAGATCTGGGTGTTGTGGGCGCCCTTGTTATAACTCGTGTAATTATAGGATCGGTCCGGCGCGGAGGGCAGGTATAGGGACCCAAATTTCTGGTGTGGATATGCCGCCTTCAGTGCGCCAAACACGTCGGACACCGGCAGGGGTTTTGGCCCAGGCTGCACCTTAAATAAAGATGGATTGAATAACACATCCAGTTCAGCTTCAAATGCTATGATGCTGCCGGTGACGCCGAGAATCACGATGAAGAGGCCGACAACCAGCGCCGTGTAGAGGTGGAGATTGAAAATTAGTTTTCGCATAGGGAATCGTTGGGATTCAACGCAATGCTAATCAGCAGTTGACGGGCAAGTCAAATAGATTATCCCGAAGTCGATCAATCGGTTAAGACCATCCAAAAATCTTCCGGAATTTGGTAAACGGGGTCTGAATATCCTGTGCTCCCAGGGTTCCGCAGGGCGCCATTCTATTGAAGTTCAGGCTACAGCGGGATGACGGAAGATTTTTCCCCACGCGAACGCTGGTTCGGTTAAACGGATGGATTTCGGATCATTCAATCGGTATGATGCTAGATCATGTCGATCAACTTTCGTCAGCTTGAAGTGTTTCGCGCCGTGGCGGAGACGAGAAGTTTTACCCAGGCCAGTCATGTGCTGTTCATCTCCCAGTCAACCGTGAGTCAACACATTCGCGAGTTGGAAGACTCTCTTGGTATAAAGCTGTTTAACCGCGCTCCGCGAAATGTGTCTCTCACGCTCGCGGGTGAAAATCTTCTCGAGAATTGTCTCAGCATTTTTCAGATGTTGGTAAAAGCGGAGACAGATGCGAAAACCCTGAAGGATCCATACTGCGGAAAGGTCTCCTTCGGCTGCGCCTCGACCACGCTGCTCTATCACTTGCCGAACATTTTGATGGCCTATACCAGAAAATATCCCAACGTAGAGCTGAATATTACCAGCGGAACCGTGCAGGAAATTGGATTGCAGATGTGGTCGGGGACGCTCGATCTGGCTCTGGTTGTACCGCCGCTGAGCTCTCATATGCTGGAAAAAATCGTATTGTTTGAGGAGTCGTTCGCGATCGTCGTGCCCAGATCGCATCCGCTGGCCAAGAAGCATTCTTTGCAGGTTACGGATCTCAGCGATGAACGTTTCGTGTTAAACCGAAGAGGACAGAACACGAGAAAATTGATCGACAAATATCTTTTTCGGGAACGCGTCACGCCGCACGTAGCGGTTGAATTGGCCGAGACAGAAGCCATAAAAGCCATCGTTGCGCGGGGTCTGGGGGTTTCGATCCTGCCGGAAAGTGCGCTTCAGAATTCGCAGGGAGATCATGGCTTGAAAGCATTTCCCATTCCACGGAAGGATCTGCGAAGATCGCTTGCCATTGTCTATCCCCGTCCTCGCGTTCTTCGCGCGCCGGCGACTGCCCTGATTGAGATGCTGCAAATGCATTTCCATCGCAAGCCCGAAGGCAGGAAATTGCATTCTGTTATCGAAAAAAACGATAAGTAGCCCTCGGAATTGTGTATTTGATCGAAGTTAGGCGTGCGCCGGATAATGGGGAGACTGTTTGGTTCCAACATATGCTTATTTGCTCGCATTGTGCTTCCCAATTTCCATCATCCGAACCGCGTTGGCATTGCGACTGCGGCGGTTACCTCCTCTTAGATCAGCAAAACATGTTTAGTCTGGGTGCGTTGCGCGATCGCGGCCCCACCCTCTGGCGATATCGCGAAGCTCTCGGCATCGAGCAGGATGAAAACGTCGTTTCGCTGGGCGAAGGCAATACGCCATTGCTTGCGTCCCGGTTAAATGAAACAGAGGTCATGCTGAAAGTGGATTATCTGTGCCCGACCGGGTCTTACAAGGATCGCGGCAGCACCGTCATGATCAGCAAGCTGAAGGAATGGGGCGTGCGCGAGATCATTGAGGACTCCTCCGGTAACGCTGGCGCTTCCATCGCCGCCTACGGAGCGCTGGCAGGCATCCGGGCGAAGATATATGTGCCGTCGAGTACCTCCGCCGGTAAGGCCGCGCAGATTGAAATGTACGGAGCCGACCTCATCCGAGTTCCAGGGAGCCGCGAAAATACTACAGACGCCGCGCTCAAAGCCGCCCAAAACGTTTTTTATGCAAGCCACAATTGGAGCCCATATTTTCTCGCCGGCATGAAAACGGCGGCCTACGAAATTGCTGAGCAGTTGGATTGGAATGTGCCCGAGTGGGTAGTGACGCCGGCCGGCGGAGGCAGCCTGCTCGCTGGCCTTTACCTGGGATTTTCCGATATGTTCCGGGCTGGATACACGCAAGCCATTCCCCGGCTGGCGGCTGTACAATCCGACGCCTGCGATCCGATTTATCGCGCCTGGTCGACCGGTCTCAGAAATATTCCTGAGGGGAAAAAGAAACCGACGGCGGCAGAGGGCATCTCGGTAGCCAGGCCAGTGCGTGAAGCTCTGATTCTCGATGCGGTCCGGCAGTCGAAGGGCCTTGTGTACACGGTCGGGGACGACGAGGTCTGGAAGACGGTGGAGCTACTCGGGCGGCAGGGCATTTACGTTGAGCCTACCGCTGCTGCAGCACCGGCGGCGATTCAGCAATTGCGGTCAGACGGCTCTATCGGTACAGGTGATCGTGTAGTCGTCCTATTGACAGGCAGTGGTCTCAAAGCGACTGATAAGATCGTCGAACACTACGCAAGCCGGGAGCTGTTGCAGGCTTGAACGCTGCCGGTGCCGGGAGCATTGTGAATGTGAGACTGCCTCATGACAATCACTTCGTACAGTCCGCCCGATAAAGGGCAGATCGTGCTCGCGGCGGAAGAATTGAAAACGCTTCTGGCGCGCCGGGCGAGTACGTCCGAGTCGGTTCGAGAGCACCATAGTAAAGGGGAGTCGTATCACCCGGCGGCGTTTCCCGATATCGTCTGTTTTCCGCACACAACAGAAGAAGTCAGCGAGATTCTGCAAATTGCCTCGAAATACCGCCTGGCTGTGGTGCCTTTCGGGTCGGGCAGTTCTGTAGAGGCGCAGGTCAACGCAATTCACGGCGGCATTTCCATCGACATGCGCGAGATGAACCGGATTTTGCGCATCAATCCGGAAGATCTCAACGCTACCGTCGAAGCCGGGGTCACGAAACTTCAACTCAATAAGGCATTGCTGAACACCGGAATGGCCTTTTTCGTGGATCCTGGCGCCGACTGCACCATTGGCGGTATGGCCTCCACCCGTGCTTCCGGAACAACTACAGTCCGGTATGGAACCATACGCGAAAATGTGCTGGGCATGACGGTAGTGCTTCCGGATGGAACCGTCATCAATACCGGTACACGCGCTCCCAAATCTGCCGCGGGTTACGACTTAACCCATCTGTTCATCGGGTCCGAAGGGACATTGGGTGTTATCACAGAGCTCATCGTTCGCTTGCATCCTTTGCCGGAAGCTATATCCGTTGCCTGCTGCAGTTTTGAAACCATCAAAGATGCAGTTGAAGCGGCCATCGAAACCATCCAGCTTGGGATTGCAGTGGCGCGTATGGAGCTGTTGGATGAAGCGCAAATCGATGCCAACAATCGCTTCTCGAAGACGGATTTTCCTGTCTATCCAACGCTCTTTCTCGAATTCCACGGTGCCAGCGTGCAAAGTGTTCGCGAACAAGCGGAAGTAGTGCGCCAATTGACGGAAGAACATGCCGCAAAAAAATTTCAGTGGGTCACGGATGCAGTAGAGCGCGACGCGCTTTGGAAGATGCGCCACGACGCATTGTATGCTGCGCTCGCTCTTCGCCCCGGGTCGAAAGCCTTCATAACAGATGTTTGCGTACCCATTTCCCGGCTTGCGGAATGCATTCTCGCATCGAAGGCCGATGTCGCCCATGCGCCCTTCCCTGCAACTCTGGTTGGCCATGTTGGAGATGGCAACTTCCATATGCTATTCATGCTGGACCCGGAAAATCCCGCGGAGTTGGCTGAAGCTCTCAGGATCGAAGAGAAGATTATCCGGCGGGCGCTCGAAATGGAGGGAACTTCCACCGGGGAGCACGGCATCGGTTATGGCAGAAAAGATTTTCTTGTGACCGAACATGGCCGTGCGGTCGGCGTGATGCAGGCCATCAAGTCAGCACTCGACCCGGAAAATCGCATGAACCCCGGCAAAATGTTTGGGGCGAATGCGCCGCCAGATAAGCTTTCCAATGACGGATAAGCTCTCCAATTCAGATAGCAAATCTGCATCTTCTTAAATCGTCTGCTTCTTCCTCAATCAGGGCGCCAAAATCTTCTGCATCTCCCAGTGGGGTATCCCGAACAGCAGTTCCGCCTGTCCCATGATGACGTAATCTTGTCCCCGATAAAATGACAGGGCGTTTTCTCGCGCATTTAACACGATTCGGCGAGCGCCTTGCGCCCGGGCGCGGGTTTCCAGTTCATGGAGGATCAACGCTCCGATACCACGACGACGGTATGCGTCCTCCACTGCCATGTAACGAATCTGGGCCTCATCGGGGGTGACAAAATGCGCCCGACCGACGCCGACAAGCTTAGCTTCGAACCACGCGGAAAGATGAATCGCTTCATCTTCATGTTGATCCCGCTCCCCGCCCCGTTCTTGCGACCACGGCTCGCGCAACGTACGCCAGCGGAGATCGTAGTACGATTCCATTTCCTCCGCGCCGCGGGGTTCTCGTATCTGAACTGCGATCGACTTATCGGGAACGCTCGATTCTCCGGGTCTCACTGTAACTCGCTTGGCAATCGTTTCTATGGGAAGACTACATAATCGGCCAAACAAATGGAATGGCCGGGATTTCCCCGCGCCACTATCTATCCAGCCCCCTTGCCGTATTTGCGCTGGAAGGGGGGATTGAGTCATCCTTAGAAACACCATCATTTGCCGCACCATCGGAGAAAAATTCCATGCAAATCCACACGCGACGCGCAATTTTCGCCGGCTTATGCACCTTGGCGTTGCTGGGCGTGACTGGATGCAAATCTTCCTCGAAAAAAGATGAAATCCGAACGACAGAGTCCACCGGAACGCTGAAGCCTATCAATGTCGTGTTCATCACGCTGGACACTGTTCGGGCCGATCATCTGCACTGTTACGGGAACGAAAAAATCAAGACGCCCAATATCGACTCACTGGCGGCAAATGGCGTTCTGTTTGACAAGGCCGTAACCCAGGCGCCGCTGACGCTTCCCTCGCACGCCAGCATGTTTACCGGAACCAATCCGAATGTCCACCACGTGCGGGATACGGGCGGGTTCATATTGCAGCCTTCATCGACGACGTTGGCCACAGTTCTGCAGAAACAAGGATGGAACACAGCTGCATTTGTCAGCGCATTCGTATTCAAAAAGAAAATCGGTTTTAATCAGGGATTTTCGGTTTACGACGACCAGATGCCCAGCGGGACAAACGGGGAAAGCTCGATTCGCAATGCGAAAGATACGGTCGATCATGCGCTGACATGGCTCAATGCGCAATCCAGGCAGCCGTTTTTTGTCTGGCTGCATTTTTATGACGCCCATCAACCGTACGTTCCGCCGCCGGCGGAGTTTCAACGGCAATACCCGGGCAATATCTATGACGCGGAAATCGCGTTTATGGACCAGCAGGTTGGGCGCTTTCTGGATGCGGTCAAGCAGAAATCCCCGGCACAGAAGACATTGATTGTTCTGCTCGCGGATCACGGAGAAAGCTTGGGTGACCACGGCGAATACCAGCACGGAATTTTCCTGTACGACTCAACCATCCGCATTGCGTGGCTGATGACCGGCCCCGGTATTCCCGCCGGCGTCCGCATTTCGCAGCAGGCAAGAACCATCGATGTTCTGCCGACGATTCTGGACCTGTTGGGAGGCAAGGCATCCGCTGCGGTCCAGGGAACCAGCATGGTGCCTGCTTTTCATGGCAAGCAAGTTCCCACCCGGTATTCCTATGAAGAAACCATGTATCCCGTTTTCACCATGAACTGGGCGGGGTTGCGCGGGATCCATACCGCCGATTGGATGTATGTTCGCGCTCCAAAACCGGAACTCTACGATCTGAAGAGCGATCCTGGCGAGCTGAACAATGTGATCGGTGCTCATCCAAAGGAATATAGGGAGTTGGAGGAACAGCTAAAGCTCCTGAGTCAGGTTGGGGGCGACGGAAAAGACAAGATTCTTCCCAATCAAATGGATCAGCAAACCATGGAGCGGCTTCGCTCGCTGGGATATGCCGGAGGAACCTCGACCAAGGAGGTCGTGCTGGATGATTCGGGCCCCGATCCGAAAGATTACGTAGACGTGCTAAAGCTGCTGCATATCGCAAAGGACTCGCCTCCCGGCGCTTTGTCCTCTGCTCGCAGAATCGATTTGTACAAACAGGCCCTTGAAAAAGATCCGAAGAATCCTGCCATCTACTACGACCTTAGTGATGAGTATGCGCAGACCGGTCAGAACGACGCCAATTTACAGCTCTGCCTTGATGCTTTGCAGCACGGTGTTCAGGGGCCGATGATCCTGTCTCGTTTGGGGCGGCTTTATTTGGAAAAAGGCGACGTAAAAAACTCGGTCTTATATTATGAGCGCGCCGTAAAACTCAATCCTCTGGACGCACAGACGATTACAGCTCTGGCATCGGCCTATTCCCGCGATGGCAGATTGGCGGAAGCCTCCAATCAGTTTCAGCGCGCGCTTGCGATTGAGCCATATATCCCCGCTTACAATGGACTGGGTATGGTTGCGGTTAGACAGCACGATTTCGCTGCAGCTCGAAAAAACTTTGAGCAGGCAGTCCGGCTTGATCCAAAAGATGTGGAATCGCAGCAGAACCTTGGAGTGTTTTGCATGCAGACCGGCGATATTCCCTGTGCACGGGCCGCGTTTCAGGCATTTCTGGCGAATGCGTCCCCCGTAAGAGAGAAGGATATGATTCCGAAGGTGCAGTTCGCATTACGAACTGTGCTCGCTCAGAAACGGGAAAATGATCGACTCGATGCATTACCGCGCTAGGCGAGCGTCCGCCATGGTGATCTATACCCTTGCGATGTGGACGCTTGTATCCTGTAAATCCTCCCGCAAAAGCGAAAGTCCTGACGCCGCGCTCAAACCAATTAATGTGGTTCTGATTACGCTTGATACTGTGCGTGCGGACCATCTGCACTGCTATGGATACAAAAAGATCAAAACTCCTAATATCGATTCCCTGGCCGCAAGCGGAGTCCTGTTTGACAAGGCAGTGACGCAGGCGCCATTGACGCAACCTTCCCACGCCAGTATGTTCACCGGTACAAATCCGAATGTAAATCGTGTTCGGAACAACAGTGGCTTTGCGTTGCCGCCCTCTTCCATCACGATGGCAACCATCCTGCAAAAACGCGGATGGGATACGGCTGGATTTGTCAGTGCGACGGTCCTCAAGAAAGTCTTTGGATTAAGCCAGGGCTTTGCCACGTATGACGACGAGATGCCACAGACCGGCAGCGGTATGGAGACTGCAGCACGGCCGGCCAACATCACCGTCGATCATGCGATCCGCTGGCTAAATGTACAACAGGGAAAGCCTTTTTTTTTGTGGCTGCATCTTTTTGATGCTCATCAGCCCTATCATCCACCGCCGGAATTTCTCAAAGAATATCCAGGCGACCCATACGATGCAGAGATCGCGTTCGATGATCGGCAGCTAGGCCGTTTTCTGGATGCAGTCAAACAAAAATCTCCTCCCGGCAAGACGCTCATCATCCTGCTTTCGGATCATGGTCAGAGTCTCGGCCAGCACGGGGAATATGAACATGGAATTTTTCTCTACGACTCTACGCTGCGCATTGCCTGGATTATGGCCGGACCGGGTGTTCCCGCAGGTATGCATGTTCAGCAGCAAGCAAGAGAGATCGACCTTCTTCCGACCGTTTTGGATTTGCTGGGCGGAAAGCCTTTGACGCCGGTTCAGGGAACCAGTATGGTGCCGGCATTTTTTGGCAAGACCGTGCCTTCCACATATTCCTATGAGGAAACTTTGTGTCCAAAGATCAACATGGGATGGTCGGAACTGCGTGGTATTCACACAACCCATTGGATGTATGTCCGTGCGCCCAGACCGGAACTCTATGATCTCGATCGCGATCCGGAGGAGTTGAACAATGTGATCAAATCTCATTCCGGCGAATACCGGGAACTGGATGCGCAGTTGAAGAGATTGAGCGGCATGAAAGACTCCGGCACGGAAACACTGGCGGTCAGCAACGTAGATCGAAAGACAATGGAGCAGTTGGAGTCGTTAGGGTATGTCGCCAATCTCCCTGCGCGCAACATCCATTTGAACGGCAAAGGAGATGATCCGAAGGACCACACCGCCACCCTTAAAACCCTCGAGACGATTTCCAATACGAAGATGGATCCGATCCGCGAAATTGAAGTGCTACAGCAAGCGCTCAAGAGCGATCCCACAAACCCAACTCTGTATGGTTGGTTGATCGATTCGTATGAGAAAACTGGCCAATATGCCCAGGCTGTGCAAGCCTGCCTGAACGCCCTGCATCTTGGTATTCGCGATGAAATACTCCCGCATCTGGCGAGCCTCTACCTTCGAGAAGGAAAGTTGAAAGAGGCGGTCTCATATTATGAACAAGCCGCGCAACTCAATCCGCTCGACATCGCAGGCCAAAACAACCTCGGACTCGCATATTTGCAAACCGGCCGGCTTGCGGATGCGGAAAGGACCTTTCAGTGGGTACTTGCAGTCCAACCGTATGCGCCTGCCTACAATGGATTGGGAATAGTTGCCGACAAGCGCAAGGAAGCCGCTGTTGCGCGCAAAAATTTTGAGCGCGCCGTCCAGCTGGATCCCGCCTATGTCGAAGCTCAATTGAATCTCGGCATGCTCTGCACGCAAGCTCACGATATTCCCTGCGCCCGTACCGCATTTCGAGCATTTCTTGCCAAAGCGACTCCTGACTATGGAGATGTCATCCCCAAGGTGAAAATGGCCCTTGCCAGCATGGAAAACAGCGGGACATAGGTTGGTGATTCCCTTTCGACAATTTCTTCAACGTGTTTCCTTGTATAATTAACTAACCGTTTGGTTAATGTATGAGACCCGCTATCCATGATCGAAATCGTTCGGACGAAACGCGAAACCGGATCGTCAGCGCCTCGGTAAGCGCGTTCAGTGAGCACGGTCTGGCCGGCGCGCGCACCCAGGCAATCGCAAAGGCGGCCCAAGTCAATAAAGCCATGCTGTACTACTACTTCAAAAGCAAAGACGATCTATACGCGGCAGCCTTGGAAAGCGTTGCGAAAAAAGTCATGGAAAACAGTCTGGAAGCATTGCAGTCGAACTGCAGCGAAGGGGAGCGCCTGCTGCGCCTCGCGCTGAATCATTTTGATCGCATTCTGACGCAACAGGAGTTTCAGAATCTGATGCAGCAGGAGATGATCCGCTTTCGAAAGGGGGAAGGCGCATTTCCGGTACTGGTAAAAAATTTGTTTCAGCCGCTTATGCAGGAAATGGGAAAAATTGTTCGTGCTGGAATGCGAAAAGGCGAGCTCTGCGAAACAGATTGGTTGCAGGTTATCTATGCGACCCTCGGGGCAAATGTTTTTTATTTTTTGAGTGCGCCTCTAATGCGCATCGTCGTCCCATTTGAGCCTTATAGCCAGTCTGAGTTGAAATCGCGTCGGCAGGCGGCCTTGCAATTCCTGGGCAGTGCGCTTTTTGTGGACCGAAAGCATGGAGCGCTGCTGGCAAAGCGCGTTCTGAAAGACCGGCCCATGCCGGGGGTGAAAAAGCTTTCCCATTGGAGAACGGCATGAAAGCGCGTCGCGTTTTTATCTTGATCGGGGTCGTGCTTATTGCCGCGCTCTGCTGGTATTTTTTCACGGCAAGGTGTTCTGCCGACCTGCAGTTGATCGGTACCGTCGATGCCAATGAGATTGTCATCAGTTCGCGAATTCCTGGCCGCATCCAGACCCTTACGGTGAATGAAGGGCAGAAGGTACAGGCGGGACAGTTAGTTGCCACCATTCAAAGCGATGATTTGGCGGCGGCGGCAGCAGCATCTGCAGCGGCGGCGAAAAGCCAGCAGTCAAAGTTGGGAGCTTCGGTGGCAATCGAGCGCCAGACGATGGGCCAGACATCCAGCCAGGTGGCGAATGCCGAAGCCCAACTCCGCGTTGCTCGCGCCACGCTGATGCAATCGCAGGCGCAGTACGAGCATCAGGAAGCCGATACAACGCGTACGGTGGCATTGGCGAAACAAGGAGTGATGAGCGCCCAGGCGCGCGACGAGGCCTCAACCTCCCTGAATGCCGCGAAAGCCGCGGTGGATGCCGCCCGGGATGGCGTGGCGGCGGCGCAGGCGTCACTCAAAGTCGCTATCGCAAACACCAACCAGATTAAGTCCGCCGCCCAGACGACCGCTGCGTCCCGCGCGGATGTACAAAATGCCCAGGCACTCTTGAAGCAGGCGGAAGTCGAGCTCGGATATGCAGACGTGGTTTCGCCTGCTACCGGCATGGTCAACGTCCTGGCGGCGCGGCAGGGAGAAGTTGTTTCCGCCACAACTCCAATCGCGACCATTGTTGACCTGACGCAGACCTGGGTATATGCCCCCCTCCCGGAAACGCAGGCCGATGCCGTCCAGCTTGGCGACAGCCTCCGCGTCGTGATGCCCAGCGGCGCGACCTTATATGGCAAGGTAATTGCCAAAGCGGCGGTCGCGGATTTCGCAACCCAACGCGATGTCAGTCGTCAAAAGCGCGACATCAAAACCGTCCAGCTCAAACTGCTGATCGACAATCCCGGAATGCGTTACGTTCCCGGCATGACCGCGGAAGTCTACATCCCGCACGACAAACTGGTGCGGAGATGAGTGCTCTGCCCATGCCGCCGGCCCAAAGTTCTCAGCCGAAGATCGCCATCGCGGTTGAAAACATCGTCAAGCGATATGGCGATTTTGAGGCCGTCAGCAATGTCAGTTTCAATGTGGCGGAAGGCCAGATATTCGGCTTGCTTGGACCGAACGGTGCCGGCAAAAGCACGTTGATTCGCATGATGACGACACTCATCCCAGTCACCAGCGGTCGCGCTATCATTGGCGGCCATGATGTCTCGCGCGAGCCGGATGCAGTCCGGCGGCTGATCGGCGTCATTCCGCAGGCGCTGACCAGCGATATGGATTTAACCGTCGAAGAAAATCTCTCGATCTATGCAAAGTTGTACAGCGTCCCTCGGGATAAGCGCGAACGCAATATTTCCGAATTGCTGGAGGCCGTGGATCTGTCTAAATGGCGCAGCGCGCAAACCAAGACGCTTTCCGGCGGAATGCGCAGGCGTCTGGAAATCGCGCGCGGCCTCATTCATAATCCGCGAATATTTTTTCTCGATGAACCCACCACCGGACTCGATCCGGTATCCCGCGTCGCGGTGTGGGAGATGCTGAACAACCTTAGAGACCGCCGTCATCTCACCATGCTGATCACCACGCACTATATGGAGGAGGCAGATCGGCTCTGCGACAACATCGCCATTGTCGATCACGGAAAGCTGGCCGCGCTTAATTCCCCAATGGCGCTCAAGGCGAGCGTTCCCGGCAACAATGTCGTGGAGGCAGGCTTTGATAAAGAGGCAGACGGCTGGATCTCTGTCCTGCAGCAGCTCCCTGGCGTGACCGGCGTTCAATCGCAAAGTGGAGGCATGTATCGCTTGCTCACCTCAAACGGTCCCTTGACCACCACCCGGCTGGTGGAACAGGCAGACCGCAGCGGGGTTGCGCTGAAATCGTTGAGCGTGCAGAACACCACCTTGGATGATGTCTTCGTCCACTACACAGGGCGGCAGCTTCGCGACGAACAGGTAAAGGCGCAGCAGGGGTATGTCATGCCTCCGCGGCCCGGAGCGCGTCCATGAACAGAATGTGGGCGATCGTAGAACGCGAGCTGCGGAAATTCTTCCGCTCGCCGGCACTCATGATCATGTCCATGATGCTTCCGCTGGTTCAGCTCATCATTCTTGGCAACGCGTTTGGCGGAAAAATCCGCAATGCGCAGATCGCGTTCGTCAATGAAGATCACGGATCGGAATCCATCAAGCTGCAGGAAGCGTTCGATTCCATTCGCTCCAACATACGCACTTTTATCACCGTGCCGTATGACAATGAACGCCAGGCTGTCGAAGATGTTCGCACGGGAAAATTGAATGGAGTCGTCATCGTCCCGCCGCAATATTCACGCCGCGTGTTGGCGGGTGACGCCCCGCGGGTCGGCCTGGTGGTAGACAACTCCGATCAATTTGTCAGCAGCAGCTTGGAATCTGAAATGCAGCTGGTGGTCGATAGCCTCAACGCTCCTCATATTCAGCCGAAGGTCCTCCCAACCATTTCGCTCCAGACCGTGGAACTTTATCCGTACGTCGAATATATGAAGTTCCTCCTGTCCGGTTCGGTGGCGCTCGCTATGTTTACCTCCGTCATGATTGGTGGCGGCGTCCTTTACATCGACGACAAAGCTCGGGGCGTCCACGAAGGATACTTGGTCACGCCCATCACTCGACTCGAATTGGTAATGGGACTCAATCTGGCCGGAGCGATGAAGGCAATTCTCGCCGGTGTTGTTCTAACCGTAATCGGTTCGTTGCTTGCGGGTATCGGTTCGGCTTTTCATCCCTTCACCGCGCTGCAGTTGCTTTTGGTAATCACCGTCGCCTCCATCACCCTGAACGGCATGATGTTCCTGTTAATGGTTCGTATGGAAGACCCTCTGGTGCCGCGCGCAATGTTTGGCGTGTTGAACACGCTGCTTTTCTTCCCCAGCGGAGCGATTTATCCGATTGCTGCATTTCCGAAATGGCTGCGGGTCATCGCCATCATCGACCCGTTCACCTATATCGTGCATGGCCTGCAGGCGACCTTGCTCAAGGAAGGCGGCTTTGCCGCGGTCCGGGGAGATCTGCTTTTTCTTCTTGGATTTGGAGTTGCTTCTCTGCTGATCGCGACACCGCTTTTCAAGCGCACTTTGTAGGGAATCGTAATTCGGCCCAACTCTGCCGATCAACGCCACCCGGACTCGAAGCCATTTCGCCGATCAACCCCGGTCCACGCTGACTTTGACTTGTGCATTCGCAGCCACTATGCCGTCGAACCGGATGCTGTAATCTTGAAATATCGTTAAGGAACGCCAGCCCCGCGGTGAGCCGGTTCGCTGAAATTGCTCTTTGCTGAAGCAGGTCGGTCAATATATTCATGAATCAAACCATATTGGTCAGCGCCGTTGACACTGCCAGGCCGAACCGTTTTCTGGCCCATTTCCGGCTTCTTCGCCTCGACCACTCGATAAAGCAGGTTTTTGTTATTCCCGGCATCGTGATCGCCGCCAGTCTTACTGGGGCAAAATTCAGCTATGAATTGATGTGGCGGATGCTGCTTGGCTTGTTGGCGGTTACGGCGATCGCCAGCAGCAACTATGTGTTGAATGAGCTGCTGGATGCTCCCTACGACCGTCTGCATCCGACCAAATGTTTACGACCGGCTGCCTGTCGAAGCATCCACGTGTCGTTGGCTTATGGACAGTGGCTGGTATTGGGAATGGTTGGAATGCTGCTGGCCCATCTGGTTTCTAAGGGAGTATTGTTCAGCGTCTTCAGCTTATGGATAATGGGGTGCTTCTACAATATCCCCCCGATACGCATGAAAGATGTAGCGTACGTAGATGTTCTATCGGAGTCTCTGAACAACCCCATCCGATTTTGTGTAGGCTGGTACATCGTTGCTGCTGCCGTCATCCCGCCGGCTTCCATGTTGATTGCTTACTGGATGTTGGGAGCATATTTTATGGCCCTCAAACGATTCAGCGAGTATCGACAAATCGGGTGCGCATCCGCCCAACAATATCGCCGATCGTTCGAGTTCTATACGGAAAAATCGCTTTTGAACTCCATCCTGTTTTACGCCGCGACCGCGATGCTTTTTTTCGGCGCTTTCATTATGCGATATCGGATGGAGATGGTGTTCGTCTTCCCTCTCATTGCGCTGCTGATGGCCGTCTACTTCGATCTGGCATTCGAAGAGGATAGTCCGGTACAGAACCCGGAGAAATTATTTCGGGAGCCGCGGCTTCTAGTCCTGCTTGCCGTCTGCTGCATTTTTTTCGTGGTGTTGTCATTCGTCAACATGCCCTGGCTGGCACAGATGTTCCCAAAATCCGCGGTTCAGTGACAACCCCAGGGCCATGCCCGGGAGTAGTTTACCAACGGCGAAGTAAACGCTCGTGCATAACGATTAGATTCCCTATGGCAGGCGACAGACTTTTACTACTGGATTCGCATACGGGCAATCGAGCGCCGCGCGGTTCGGCAACTGCAATACCACCCAGCTCACTCCGTATTCAGCTTTCAGTCGCTGAAAATCTTGCAGCGTGAAGTTATTTATCCCGGTCTGCGCCCGCACTTCTCGCAGCCAGCTATCCGCGATCCGCGGAAACATCTCCACGACACCGGCGTCCTTCCCCGCATCTGCCAGTTGGCTGCGCTGTGCGATGGCGCGGAGCCCATTCGCATCCTCTCCGTGGATACCCATATATAGAGGATTGATGGCGACGATCGCGTTTTCAGGAGTGTTTTCCCGAATCCATTCGAAAGACTGTACCCAGGGGTTTTTCGGCGTGGCCCAGGGCCATTCAACATGGGCGCTGGCAGGGAACAACGACAACTGAGCAAAGCACATGCCCGCTGAAAGCGGAACGAATAACGCCAGCCATCGCAGAAGATGGTTTTTCAAAATATATTCAGCGATAAAGCCGCCGCCAATCAGAATCAAAAAGATGTAAAGCAGGAACAGACTGCGCAAGGGCTGCAGCCTGGCGATGCTTTCAAACAGCCCGGAACTGGAAAATAAAACTCCCAAAAGGCAATAAAAGACGCCGTAAACGACAAGGGATTTGCATACCAGATCCAGATTCAGCATGTTCTTTCTGCGAGCTAAAATATGCAGCCACCACAAAATAGCCAGCGGCGCCACCGCGCCGAGAATTTCGTACCAGGACCATTTCAAGAAATACTGATAGGCATGCAATACCGCTGCGTCGTGATAACCCTTTGGCGTTGCCGCGATCGCCGCCAGGGGCAGGCTCCAGGCGAAATTGATGGCAGCGGCACTGGAGTGTGTCCGAACCCTTGACTCAGTAGTTGCTCTCGAAGTATTCATCCACCCCAGCAGGATGCAATAGGAGATGGCAAAGGCTGTCATGAACGGATGGATCGCCGCGGCAAAAATCAGAAACAGTGCGGCAAGCCAATATTTGTTTTCCAGCACATATACCACCCCGAAGATGACAGCAAATGCCGTCACATTGCGGGGATTGACATACTGATCCATGATGTAAAGCGCCGTGCCTGCCACAGGCAGCGTCAGCAAAGTTGCGGTGAGCATTACCCCGCCCCAGATCGCGCGCGCGCCGGTAAACAGTTTGCCGGCGAGAATGCGGCAGGCGAAAAGAAATAGAAATATCGACAGCAGGTGCCACAGAAACAGTGCCCAGGCTAGCGGAAGATGTGTCAGCCGCACAGAAGTGGCAATCAACTGCGGGTACAAGGTCAAATGCGCATGCAGCTGGAAGTATTCTCCGCCAACAGGAAAAAGCTGCGGGTGCAGGACTTTCTCCACTCCCGCTAGATATATTTCAGAGTCTTCTGCCCCAGGATGATAGCCGTGAATCAACAGAGCGAAAAAGGATAGCAACGCTAAAAAAACAGACTCTTTTCGTTTCAAAAACTTGCTCCATACCTACTTCTACATCGTGCTCTCGGAGCACGATGTACGCGCGCCCCGGCAATCCGCTTCGCGACCGATCGATGACAGCAAATTTAGTGTAGCAAGCCATCCGTTGAACTCGTGCGCCCTGCGATCCTGCAGCAAAGCTTTCGGAATCGATTCGCAAGATCGCAGAAATATATTAGCTTTCGCTTTCGCTTTCGTTTGTGATAGAGTGCATCCATATCTGCACGTATTGTTTCGAAAAATTGCGTGGGCCAGGCTTTCATCCATCCCCGAAAAGCCAGCCTAAGGACATGTTTGTTTCATAATAAGGAGCCAATGATGATGCATCGCTTCATGAAATTAGGGGTATTGCTGCTTTGTGGCCTGCTCAGTGTAGCGGCCTTCGCGCAAAATGCCAATTCCGGGATCAACGGTACGGTGGAGGATTCAACCGGGGCCGTCGTGCCCGGAGCGACGGTCAACCTAACCAATGTCGGTACCGGCCAGACACTTTCCACCACCTCAAAGGGCAATGGCTTTTACACCTTCACCAACCTGAGCCCGGCCAATTATAAAGTTGCGGTGACAGCGCAGGGTTTCGCGCAGTGGGACGGCGTGCTGACGCTGCGGGTATCGGAGACGGCGGACGTCAGTCCCAAGTTGACCGCAGCCAGCGTGTCGACACAAGTTTCCGTGCATGATGTAACGCCGGTCATCAATCGTGTGGACGCTACCATCTCCGACGTGAAAAACGCGACCACCATCGAAACCATTCCAGTCGCAAACCGTAGCATCTTGAACGTCCTGGCCTTCAGTCCCGGGGTCGTGGCAAACAATTACGGCGGGTCAGGTGGCGGATACACCCGTGTCAACGGCGTCCCTGGCGGTTCATTGGATTATCTGGTCGATGGCCAGACCATGAGCAACCGGTTCACGAACGAACTCCAGGCCAATCCCCAGCCGGTGCCGACGTTTCAGGAAGTCAAGATCATCACCGGCAACGGCGATGCGCAATACGGACGCCCGGGCCTCGTCGAATTGGTTACGAAAAGCGGGACCAACAACTTTCACGGCCAGTTGTTTGAATTGAACCAGAACAATTATTTAAAAGCGCGGTCGGCTTTTTCCGGCCCTACCATCAACTACCTGATGCGCAATGAATACGGCGGCCAGGTCGGCGGTCCCGTCTGGCTGCCGAAGCTGTACAACGGGAAAAACAAGACCTTCTTCTTCGTCGATCTTGAGGGGATTCGGCAGAATGCAAACGCGTCGGTCTTCTACACCATGGTTCCCACCACGTTTCGAACCGGCGATCTCTCCGCTCTCGTGGACAAGAACGGTTTTCCAATTAAGGTCTACGATCCGCACTCGACCTCGGTTGCCGGTCCGCCGTTTACACGGACGCAGATCAGCTATAACGGAGCGCCGAATGTAATTCCGCCCAACCGTCTCAATTCGATTTCGCAGAAGATATTCAACACCTATCTTCCCCAGCCCAACATCTCTAATGTGTCGTATTGGGCCGGCACTCCGAATTACCGGCCCGCCAGCGCATCCTCCAATTTCCATAACAAGCTCTATACAGGAAAGGTAGACCAGCTCTTCGGCCCGAATCGCCTGGCGATGCGTTATACCTATACATCGAGCGATTCTCTGACCCCCCAAAGCACCTACTATGTTCTGGAACCGGCGGTCAACCTTAGTGGCGGGCACAACGGGGCGATCGTCTTCACTCAGGTCATCGGAACGCATGCCGTCAATGTGCTGCGTGGCGGTGTGCAATACAACCACAACTACACTGGTCCGCTTCCGATCAGCCCCCCACCAACGGTGGCTCTGGGACTGCCTCAGTACAACGAGAGCTCTGTATGGCCCAGCTTCTATTGGCAGGGTGCAAACGACGCCTATTGGTCTGGCATTGATCGAGGCAATCCCAAGGATTATCCCGACCAGACCGTGACCGGCAGCGATCAGTTTTCCTACAATCGCGGAAATCATCAGATGATGTTCGGTTTCGAGGTCTCTAATTATCGGCTCACCACCAGCGAGACCGGTCAGCCGGGCGGCGGCTACAACTATTCGGGCAATTTTTCCGCGCTCCAGGATCCTGCTAAGGTGGCCAAAGGGTCTTTTAGCTCCGCGGTGTCCGGAACCGGTTCGGGACTTGCCGATTTCCTGCTGGGAGACACGGACTCCGTCAATCTGAACAACTATCCTCTCTACCACACGCGTCAAACCGAGTTCGACGGTTTTGCCCAGGACAACTGGCGAGCCGCCCCGAATCTGACCCTGAACCTGGGCCTGCGATATCAGTACTGGACCGCTTTTGCCGACTCCAGCGGAAGACAGTCCACCTTCGATCCCAGCGTTTCAGGCGGCATGGTTGTCTATCAGGGACGCGGTCCGCTGCCCGCATACACCGATCCTGCGGTGCTGGCTTCTTTTGTTGCCGCCGGTCTGCCGATCGAGTCCGCCCTGCAGGCACATTTTCCGCTCAGTCTGTGGAGTATGCCTCACAACAATTTCGAGCCGCGACTTGGCTTCGCCTATCAGCTTGATAGTAAGACTGTCCTGCGCGGCGGCTGGGGCATCTATCAGTGGGTGATGCCTCTGGTGCAGTATCAGCAGCAGAGCCGCAAAAACCCGCCTTTCAGCTACAGCATTTCCTTTGGTCCAGGAAGGGTCAATGGCGTCAGCACAAATGCGGCCGCGGCGGAACTGGAGTTCCCGAACGCCCAGCCGCAATTTGGCGGCCCGCAGCCTCTGGACGAGTTTCAGTTGGGTTCTCCTACGCTGACTCTCGATACCAGCAACGTGCATATTACACAAGGCGGCGGTTTCGGCATTGCTCCATTTGTTCCGGACTACAAACCACAAACGGTGCAGGAGTACAATCTGACGTTTGCCCGGGAATTGCCGAAGGAGATCGGTTTCCAACTCAGCTACATCGGCAATCGCTCGAGAAATCTGCCTCAGGAAGACCCAATCAATTTCACCGTTCCACGTGAATCGTGCGCAGCTGCGGGAAGTTCGAATGTGGCGCTATGCCAGGCTGGAAACGCGATTTATCGGCGTGCGTATCCGGTATTTTCGACTTCCGGCTCGACCGCCATGGAGCAATACCGGTACAACGGCTATTCCAACACGAACGAACTGCAGGCGCAGGTGACGCATACCTTCGGCAACGGACTATTGCTGCAGTCCTACTTCACCTGGCAGCGGACCCTGACGACCACGGAGGGAAAAGCCGCTTCCAACGTCGGCACCACGGCGCAGACGATTCCCGCGGCGTTGACGCCAGGCTATGTTCTCTCGAATCCAGACTCCGGCACCCCGTACTCCTTGCGCCAGCGGATGGTGTACGCTCCTGACAGCTACCTTCCCACCAAGACCTTCAGCCTCAACGCTCACTACGAATTCCCATTCGGGCGCGGCAAGCGGTTCTTGGGGAATTCGCACGGCCTCGTCAACGCGCTGGTTAGCGGATACAACATCTCGCCTTTCTTCCTGTGGCACAGCGGCTTTTACTTTGCGCCGTTCTACACTGCATTCGGTTCAGCGGTCGTTCTCGCGCCGGGCAAGACTGGTATCCTGCCCGAAGGCCAAAGAACACGTAAACAATGGTTCGACGCAAGTATCGCTCGCGAGGACCTGGGCAAACCGTATACCGGTCAGACGTATATCCAGCGTGCCAACACTTTGGATAACGACTTCCGGAACAACATCCCACGGAACTATATGACCGGTCCTGGTTTCAATGAACTGGATGCAACCATCTACAAGCTGACGCCAATCACTAAGGGTTCCGTGCTGGATATCGAAGCCCAGATATTCAACGTTTACAACCATCAGAACCTGGCGCTGCCGAACACTCAGGGAATCATTACCCAGCCACTCATTCAGGCAAGCGGCCAGCCACAGCCGCGACTGATCCAACTGCAAGCCAAGTACATTTTCTAGCTCTTGGATTCTGCAGTTCATTGGCGGTCCGCTTATTTTGCGGACCGCTTTTTCTTTATCGAATTGCGTTGGCATGTGGATTTACGAGCATGACCGATTAAAGCAAAAGCACAGAAGGTGTAAGGTGGGAAATCTTTCCTGGCGCAGCCGTTCCCCAAAGAACGGCTGCACATAACCTCAACTCACCACATCACAGTATCTGTGCTTTTGCGCTAGAACTATGTTAGAAGGTTGCTATGTCTCTCGAAGATAGCCATCTGCGGCCATCAAAATCTCCTGGCTTGGGTTTCGGTGCTCGTTGTGAGATTTCGGTCGTCATGCCATGTCTGAACGAGGCGGAGACAATTGGCGCCTGCGTCGACAAGGCCTGGAAGGCATTGCGGGAAGCAGGCATTGACGGCGAAGTCATTGTCGCCGACAACGGCAGCACTGATGGTTCGCAGCAAATCGCCGTGGACCGAGGAGCGCGTGTCGTTCCAGTGCCTCAGCGGGGCTATGGCGCGGCTTTGATGGGCGGTTTTCGCGCCGCGCGAGGCTACTACCTGATCATGGCCGACGGAGATGACAGCTACAATTTTGCCCATATTCCCAGGTTCCTCGAGAAATTGCGGGGAGGGGCCGACCTGGTGATGGGAAATCGCTTCCAGGGCGGGATCGAGCCCGGAGCCATGCCTCCGCTGCATCGATTCTTGGGAAATCCGGTTTTAAGCTTTTTAGGAAGGCTGATTTTTCGCGCGAAGTGCGGCGATTTTCATTGCGGCATGCGCGGACTTTCCAAAGATGCCTTTGAACGCATGGGTCTGCGCTGCACCGGCATGGAGTTCGCCAGCGAGATGGTGGTTAAGGCCACGTTGGCTGGTATGAGTATTGCCGAAACTCCCACCACTCTTTCTCCGGATGGGCGCACCCGCGCTCCGCACCTGCGGACCTGGCGCGATGGCTGGCGGCATCTTCGCTTCCTCTTTTTGTACAGTCCTCGCTGGCTGTTTCTCTATCCCGGCGCCGCGATGATGCTGGTCGGAATTGCATTGACCGCCTGGCTTCTGCCTGCGCAGCGCGTCGTTGGCCCGTTCTCTCTGGATGTCGATACATTGGCCTATGCGTTGGGGGTCATCCTGATCGGTTTTCAGGCGATTGTGTTTGCTGTGTGCGCCAAGGTTTATGGAGTTTCTCAAGGCCTGTTGCCCAATCGTGCGCTTGTCGAAAAAGTCCTTGAGCGCTTCAGCCTTGAAAAAGGATTGATTGCCGGCTTGGTGCTGACCGCAGCTGGGTTTGTCGCGGGTGTTTACGGGGTCCACATCTGGAGGGCTGCGGGTTTTGGAAACCTCGATCCGGATACCATTCTTCGCATCACACTGCCTTCCTGCTGCGCCATCGTCATCGGAGTGGAATCCATTCTGGCGAGCTGCTTTCTAAGTGTTCTGCAGTTGCCCAGCTCTCCACATCCAGCCGCTCCGCATCCAGCCGTTCCTCTTTCCTCGCAAAGATAATCCTCACTCCGTTCGAGGCGCACTCAGTCCGATACAAAATTTGCCGCCTTGCTGCAACAACTGTGTAATGAATGCCGGCTTCCTATTGATACGGGAGACCATTATGGCAACGAAACGATCCAGCAGCAGTTCCCGCAAATCGACGAGCAAGTCTTCGAGCAAAAAGAAATCAACCAGCAAGAAAAAATCAACCGGCCGCAAATATGGCCCCAAGGCTTCAAAAAGCGTCGAGCGTGAAATGAAGGCTTTCAAGAAGGGAAAGCTCAAGAGTGGGTCCGGCAAAAAGGTGACGAGCCGCAAGCAGGCGATCGCGATCGGCCTGTCGGAAGCCCGCAAGTCCGGAGCCAAAGTGCCTTCGAAAAGCAAATAGCTAACCATTCCGAACGGGGAAATTTCCTTCTACACAATTGTTCAACTTAGTTGAACAATTGTGTAGAAAATGCCGATTTTTTCAACGGTTCCTGCCACCCCGATGGAACAAAAATTTTGCTATATTTGTAATTATCGATAAACGTTAACAGAGGGCCGCCACTCGCCTGCCTTCTGCGTTTCTCTCGACCGCCGAGCTTTTCGTTTCTGTTAGATCGGGTCTTTTATGTGGATTGTTCGCCTGGCTTTACGCAGGCCGTATACCTTTATTGTCCTCGCGCTGCTCATCCTCATTCTGGGCGTTACGGTCATTCTGCGTACCCCAACCGATATTTTCCCCGACATCAATATTCCCGTTGTCAGCGTTATCTGGCGATATAACGGATTGTCTCCGCAGGAGATGGCGAGCCGAATTACCACTCCTTTCGAGCGCATGATCACAACAACAGTCGACAATATCGAACATATTGAATCTCAGGATTTGGCCGGCACCTCGGTTACCAGGATTTACTTTCATCCCGGAACGAATGTCGTAACTGGCCTGGCGCAACTAACGGCCGCTTCCCAGACTGAAGTGCATAGTCTGCCGCCCGGCACGCTGCCGCCGCTGATTATTACCTATAGCGCATCATCGGTTCCTGTTCTCGAACTGGCTCTTTCCGGCAATGGCCTCAGCGAACAAAAGCTCTTTGATATTGCCAATAATTTTCTTCGCATCAATCTGGCCACCGTGAATGGGGCGTCAATTCCATGGCCCTACGGAGGGAAGCAACCCCAGGTGCAGGTCGATATTGACAGCACCAAATTGCAAGCCATGCATCTTTCGCCTGCCGATGTTGTAAATGCCTTTAGCGCACAAAATCTCATCCTGCCCAGTGGCACCGAAAAGATTGGTCAATACGAGTACGAAGTTGAAACCAACAGCGCGCCGCGGACAATCGAAGGTCTGAACAATCTGCCCATCAAAACCGTAAATGGCGCGACCATTTACGTGAGAGATGTGGCGCACGTGCGGAATGGATTTCCCCCGCAGACAAATATCGTACGTGTCAATGGCCAACGTGCCGCCCTCGTAACCATTGAAAAGACCGGCGACGTGTCAACCCTGGATATTGTCGCCCATGTCCGGAGGCTTCTGCCGGGGGCTGCGGCCAGCCTGCCGCAGCAGCTCAGGATCCGTCCATTGGGCGATCAATCGGTCTTTGTTCGTTCCGCCATCAATGACGTCGTTGTGGAAGCGATCATCGCCGCTTGCCTCACGGCAATCATGATCCTCGTGTTTCTAGGCAGCTGGCGCAGCACGTTGATTATCGCCGTCTCCATTCCGCTTTCTGTTCTGGTTTCTCTCATCGTTCTCAGCAGCCTCGGACAGACGATCAACATTATGACTCTGGGGGGACTGGCGCTTGCGGTAGGGATTCTGGTGGATGACGCAACCGTCGAAATCGAGAACATCAACCGCAATCTCGAAATGGGGAAGGAAGTTGAGCAGGCCATTCTCGACGGTGCCGCTGAAATTGCGATTCCAGCCTTTGTTTCGACCCTGTCGATCTGTATTGTGTTTGTTCCCATGTTCTTTTTAGGCGGAGTGGCCAAATATTTGTTCGTTCCGCTCGGAGAAGCCGTCGTGTTTGCGATGCTGGCCTCCTATTTCCTTTCACGGACTGTCGTGCCCACAATGGCGAAATATCTGTTGCATGTGCATGAAGAAGGAGATCTGGAACGCCGGCGCAGCAGCGAAAACATTTTTGTCCGCTGGCAGATGAATTTTGAGGACAAGTTTGAGCGTCTCCGCATGGGATATCGGGACATCCTGATTGTTTGCCTGCACTATCGCGGCGTCTTTATCGCCGGTTTTTTTATTGTTTGCGCTGTTTCCATATTGTTGATCTATCCCTGGCTGGGGCAGGACTTTTTCCCGCAGGCGGACGCGGGCCAATTCAAGCTGCACGTTCGCGCCCATGCCGGAACCCGCATTGAGGAGACCTCCGCTCTCTGCGATCGAATCGATCGGACCATCCGGGAGACAATTCCGCAGCAAGAGCTGGGATCGATCATCGACAACATCGGAGTGCCTTATAGCGGCATCAATCTTTCCTATGACAACTCGGGCACTATCGGTTCCTGGGATGCCGACATTCTGGTTGCATTGGAGAAAAAGCATCGACCGACGAAAGATTACATTCGCGCTTTGCGCACAAAACTGGCCGCGCAGTATCCGGGCGTAACGTTTTATTTTCTTCCCACCGACATGGTGAATCAGATTCTCAATTTCGGTCTGCCCGCTCCGCTCGACATACAAGTAGTGGGCGTCGATATTGACGCCAATCATGCTTTGGCGGAATCAATGATGGCCAAACTGCAGCATGTCCCCGGCGCAGTCGATCTTCATATTCAACAGGGCCTGGACCGGCCTGATCTTACCGTCAATGTAGACCGGACCAAGGCTCAACAGGTAGGCCTGACACAGGCGAATGTGGCCAACAGCTTGTTGACCGTATTGAGCGGCAGTTTTCAAACTTCGCCGCAATTCTGGCTCGACTGGAAAAATGGAGTGAGTTACAACATCGCTGTACAGCAGCCCCAGTACAGCATGGATACTTTGCAGGACTTGCGCAATGTTCCAGTGACCGGCAGCGGCGACGCTCCAATGCAAATTCTCACGAATCTCGCCAGTCTGCAGCGTGGGGTGGAACCAAGTACGGTCAGTCACTATAACGTAATGCCCGTCATCGATATTTATGGCTCTGTGGACAACACCGACCTGCGCACAGTGGCGGGCCAGGTGGATCGCATCGTTGCCGAGGGCAGGAAGCATCTGTCGCGTGGTTCACGGATTATCGTTCGCGGCCAGATTCTCACCATGCGGTCCTCTACCACGGGGCTGTTGACTGGATTATTGTTCGCAATCGGACTGGTCTACCTGCTGATCGTAGTGAATTTCCAATCCTGGATGGACCCATTCATTATCATCGCGGCATTGCCGGCTGCGCTGGCGGGAATCGTCTGGTTTTTATTTCTCACACACACGCATATCAGTGTGCCGGCCCTGACCGGTTCCATCATGTGTATGGGTGTAGCAACGGCCAACAGCATTCTGGTTGTGAGCTTCGCCCGGGAAGAAATGGTCCGAGGCGCGAATGCAGTCGAAGCGGCAGTGACCGCCGGTTTTACTCGTTTCCGTCCCGTACTGATGACCGCGCTGGCCATGATCATCGGCATGTTTCCGATGGCGCTGGCGCTGGGAGACAGCGGCGAACAAAATGCGCCATTGGGGCGTTCCGTGATTGGCGGTCTCATGTTTGCGACGGTCGCTACGCTGTTTTTCGTCCCGGTCTTTTTCAGCATTCTACACGGCAAGCCAAAAGGTTTGGCAGGCACGGCGGGACGGCATGCGGCGGACCCTGTAAGTTCGAACCCGCAGCCAAAACAGGACATGGCATGAGAACGCCAGCGGCGCATGCATTTTCGGAGATATCGGAATGACGGCTGAGACAGAGAAAAATTCAAATCACAGCCGCACGGATGGCCTGTCGACTGGCTCAGGCGGGAATATGTCGCTTGAACCAACGCGAAAGGCCACTCGGCGGGCGATTGTGATCCTCATCGTTTTGCTGATTGTTGCCGCGGTGGTTGCAATTACCGGCATTCTGCCTCGGCTGCACGCACGGGCTGAACTGGCAAAGCAGACGGACAGTCTGGCGGTGCCGATGGTGTCGGTGGTCACGGCGCAGCCGGGCGCGCCCACGCAGGAGATTGTTTTGCCGGGAACGATCCAGGCATACCGGGATGCCCCCATCTATGCCCGCACCAGCGGCTATGTGAAGTCCTGGTCTCACGACATCGGCACACATGTAAAAAAAGGTGAGTTGCTGGCGGTCATCGAAACTCCTGAACTGGATCGCCAGGTAGACCAGGCGCGGGCCAACCTGGCAACCGCACAGGCAAATTTGCGTTTGTCCCGTGTCACTGCTCAACGCTATCAGGGACTGCAGGGAAGTGAGGCTGTATCGCAGCAGTCGATCGATACGGCTGCGCAGAATGAGCAGGCTCAGGCAGCCTCGGTAGCAGTGGCGCAGCAGAGTTTGAATCAACTGCTCGAAATGCAAGGTTTCGAACGCCTTTACGCGCCGTTCGACGGCATCGTAACCGCACGCAATACCGATGTGGGCCAACTTGTTGATTCCGGCAGCAACGGTGGAACCGGCAGTTCATCGATGTATGGCAGCAATGCGGCCGCCGCCGGCAACGGATTGCAGGAACTTTTTCGTGTGTCGAATCTGAGTGTCGCCCGCATCTTTGTGCAGGTGCCGGAGGTCTATGTCCCGGATGCGCGGACGGGCGTGGAAACAGGGATTGATGTGCCCGGATATCCCGGCAGAGTTTTCCAGGGAAAAATTGTCCGCACCGCGAATGCCCTGGACCTGAACACACGCACACTTACCGTGGAAGTCGATATCGACAACCGAAAAAGCGAATTGCTGCCTGGTTCCTACGCGCAGGTACATCTTAAATTGCCGATGAAAAATCCGGTGCTGATTATTCCTGTCAGCGCCCTGATGTTCCGTTCGGAGGGGTTGCGGGTTGTCACTCTCGATGACCAGAACCGCGCCCGTTTGCAGCCGATTCGCGTGGGCCGCGACTGGGGCACCCAGATTGAGGTGCTCTCCGGTCTCACCCGCGGTGCGCGCATTGTTGACAATCCGCCGGATTCAATCGCCGAGGGAGAAAAGGTGAACGTGAGCCAAGGGGACGGCGGTTCTTCCATGAACGCGGATCAGCCGTTATGAAATGCAGATTGGCCAAATCGGGAATATCTGCGGGGCTGACGCTGGGTCTGTGTATCACGGGATGTTCGGTTGGGCCGAATTATCATCGGCCGTCCGCGCCCACGACTCCTGAGTTTAAGGAAGCCGCTGGATGGCAACCGGCAACCCCTGTCGATCAGCAGAATCGCGGCGCGTGGTGGGAGTCGTTCGGCGATGCGGAACTGAATGCCCTGGAAGAAAAGGTCAGCATTTCGAACCAGTCGCTGAAGGTTACGATCACCCAATATACAGAGGCGCGCGAAATGGTGAAATACCAGCGCGCAAACTATTTTCCGTTTCTTTCCGCGGGCGTCTCGGTAACCCGTTGGCATGGCTCGGAAAATCGCGCAACATACTTTCCCGGCATAAAAAATCAATACAACGACTTTTCCCTGCCGCTCGATGTTTCCTGGGAGCCGGATGTATGGGGCCGTGTGCGCCGTACCGTTCGGGCAGCGCGGGAAAACGCGCAGGCCAGCGCAGCGGATGTTGTGAACGTGACGCTGAGTCTACAGGCGGAATTGGCGTTCGATTACTACCAGATGCGCGGGCTGGATGAGCAGAAACATATTCTCGACCAGGCCATTGCGGTGTATGAGAAATCGCTGCAGTTGAATCAGCAACTCTTCCAGGCTGGACTGACCTCGCAGCTCGATGTCGAACAGGCCCGCACTCAACTGGAATCCACAAGGGCGCAGGACCAGGACGTTGGCGTGGCGCGTGCACAGGATGAACACGCGATTGCGGTTTTGATGGGCCAGCCTCCGGCTACATTGAGCATTCCACCTCGCGTCATCTCGTATGCGCCGCCCTTGATTCCGGCTGGGCTGCCATCACAATTGCTCGAGCGGCGTCCTGACGTTGCTATCGCGGAACGCCAGATGGGCGCAGCGAATGAGCAGATCGGGATTGCGCGTGCGGCGTATTATCCGAACTTTTCTCTCTCCGGCGCCGGCGGATTTGAAAGCGGCCATCCGGGAAGCTGGTTTACAGGTCCGGGTACATTCTGGTCCGTCGGCCTTTCGGCGGCCGACACACTGATCGATTGGGGGCAGCGGCGCGCTCTGAATGCGGAAGCGCAGGCCAACTATGAGGGGACGGTTGCAAATTATCGTCAAACGGTGCTGACCGCGTATCAGGAGGTCGAAGACAATCTTGCCGCGCTGCATATTTTGGAGCAGGAGGCCCAGACCGAAAGCAATACGGTTGCTTCGGCGCAACGGCAGGAGACCCTTGCCACGAAGCTTTACCGCAGCGGACTGGACCCGTATCTGAATGTCATCCAGGCACAGAGCGTTGTGCTTTCAAGTGAGATCTCCGCAGCGAATATCGATACCCGGCGTATGACCGCGAGTGTTCTGTTGATTAAGGCGCTCGGCGGAGGCTGGAATACAGGCAAGTTGCCGACTGATTGATTCAGGAGCGGAGCAGAAGGGCCGGAAAGGGTCCGCGAGCAAAATCTATGAACGGCAGCGACATGGCGAAGCTCGACGCAACGACACCGAAACCCGAATTGAACCGGGCTTCTCGGCTTGCTGCGCCTGAAGATATGGAAAAAGCCGGTGGCATCGATCGCAACTGCATGCATGATCGAATACGCTGGACGATTCTGGAACGGATTATGGGCGGCATCTACCAGCCGGGCGAACGACTGAAGGAGCTGACCCTGGCGCGGGAATTTCATGTGAGTCAGGCGCCGGTTCGCGAAGCGTTGCGCAAACTGGAAGCGATCGGCGTCCTCAAGTCGGACCCCTATCGCGGCACTCGCGTGCGGGAACTTTCTTCTGCCGAGCTGCGCGATGCGTATCAACTGCGGGGAATTCTCGAGCAGTCCGCGACGGAATTCATCACGGAATTTCCTCTGGCGGCGATTGAAACTCTCGAGCGGGAATATACGGCGATGCGTGTCGCGGTCCAGGCCGGAGACCTGCAGGCACTGGCTTGCCATAATAGGAATTTTCATCGCTGCATTATGGAACATTGCCGAAACAAGGAAATTTTTCGCACCTGGGAATCTCTCGAGATCTGCATGCGTTCGCGGCTGAATGCGCAGCGCCGGGTGGAATATTTGTCGGAAGACATCCTATCCCACCAGCCCATTATCGATGCATTTCGCGCGGGAAATTTCATCCTTGCCGGCCAGTTTTTACGACAACACTCCTTCAAGTTTGTATCCGATCTGGGCTGATCCCGCGCCCGGTTCGATAACGAATGGGAAGCGAGCCGCGCTAAATTGCTCCGTATTCTCGACGCTGATACGCTGAACCTATGGTGGATTTCAATTCGATCGGCGAAATGATGCAAGGCTGTGCCGCGGACGCTGTCGGCGCCGCGCAAGATCGTTTCGGTTTCGTTCTCGACTACTCCGCCGCCAGCATCGAATCGCTTGAGACTGTTCTGGCCAACATCAGCGCCAGTCTGGATTTATCGGACAAAGATATCGTCGAGAGGGAGGTAAAGATCTGGGGCAGCTACCTTGGAGAAACAATCCGTCGGAACTTCGGCGGGACGTGGGATTTGATCCAGTATCCGGGCCGTGCGGCGGCGCTGCCCACGCTGGTGATCGCCGGATCGCAACTTTACCCATTGATGAAGGTTTACCGCCGGCTGACGATCGGCGAATCGGAGAATATCCGGAAATTTTACGATTTGATTCGCACAAAGCTCCGTCTCACCCATCCAGCGGAAGAATCATATCGTTCTACTTAAGGGAACGTTCGCCAGGTTGTGTGCCGGTACCAGGCCGTTTCAGGTTCAACAGGTCAGGAACCCTATGGATATGCGACAATTGGATTTGAAGAGATTAGGCAGGCTGGCATTGAGTCTGCGGGAGAAAATATATGGGTGACTTACTTCAACCCTGGCATCTGGTAGTAATTCTGGTCGTTGCGCTACTGATTTTTGGACCCAGCAAACTGCCCGGCCTTGGCAAAGGTCTGGGAGAGGGCATCAAAGGTTTTAAAGAGGGCATCAAGGGGCTTGGCGGCTCCGACGACCACGATAAAACGGATACTGCAACCAAGCCGAACACCACCGAAGTAAAATAGCCATTTGTTTTTGAACAGGAGAGAGCCTGGATGGTATCGGGAATCACGGTTCCTCTCCTGTGTTTGCCGCTGTAAATATGTAAGCCCTTCTGTGGACGGCGCCCGGTGATCATGGCGAAAGTGAAGAGCCTCCATCCCGTCAAATCGCACAGCCATGTGCGCCTCTCCAACATTCCCACCGACGAAACCGGCCATTATCGAACTGAAAAAGAAGCGGACGTCGATATGGCGCAACACTCCCAGCGGTTGGATTCACTCCAGAGCACGCTCGCGGCGAGTCAAGCAAAAGCGATGTTGGTGGTTCTGCAAGGGATGGACACCGGCGGAAAGGATGGCTCGATTCGCCACATTTTTTCCGGCGTAAACCCGCAGGGATGTACGGTTACATCGTTCAAAGTTCCTACGCCGCTTGAGGCTCGACATGATTTTCTTTGGCGGGCTCACGCCGCTGTGCCGCCAAAGGGGATGATCGGTATCTTCAACCGCTCGCACTATGAGGATGTTCTCGTGGTTCGCGTCCACAAGCAGATCACGGGCAAGGAAGCGCGGCGCAGGATGGAAGAAATTGTCGACTGGGAGGCCATGCTTGCGGCGAATGACGTCGTCATCCTGAAATTTTTCCTTCACATCAGCTTTGAAGAGCAGACCCGGCGGCTGGCTGCGCGCTTGGATGATCCGAAAAAGCAGTGGAAGATCAGCGCATCCGATTTTGCCGAGCGCAAGTTGTGGCCCGACTATCAGCACGCCTATGAAGATGCGCTGGATCGTACCAGCCGCAAACATGCTCCCTGGTTTATCGTGCCTGCAGACCACAAATGGTATCGGAATGTTGTGATCTCGCAGATTCTTGTTCAAACTCTCGAGGGTTTGAACTTGAAATATCCCCAGCCTACAATTGACTTGAAAAAGTTCAAGCTGAGCTGATCGATTTTCCAGCCGGCGAGCGAAGTGGAGCGGTGCATCCTTTGATCCCAAGACGAAAGTTCCTGCAGACTGCGCTCGTGGCTGCTGCTGGCGTTCCTTTTTCGCAGGGCGCTTTGGCATCTATCGGGACTTCAAATCGATCGGCCCCACTCTCCCCAATCGATGGCAAACGCATCAAATCCATAACCCACGCCTTTATCGAACGCTGTGCTCGTAAGGATGGAGGATATTCTCCATCTCCCGATCCCGGCTATCAAGGGTCTTCCGACACCGGAGAAAGCGATCTTGCAGCGGTCACCTATGCCGCCACCCTGGCGAAGCCCGAGGGCTGGCAGCTTGGCGACAAATCAAAGTCGATCGAATTTATTCAACGCCATCAGCGCCCCGACGGCGTCTTCGTAAATTTTGGCGGTAACCTGGATCCAAAATCCGATCTCGCAATTCTCTATAACACCGTGCAGGGAGCGGTCAGCCTCCGGGCTTTGGGAGAGAAGCCCCGGGTCGATCCTGCACCTGTGATGGATCGTTTTTTTAAGAACAAGGCATTTGCCAAACTGCCCTGGTACACGGTCAGTTTTTTCCCCTTGTTTTATGCCACGCTGGGGGTGGATTTCCCTCGGGAATATCGAACCGCCCTGGAAAATCGTCTGATTGAAAATCAAGCTTTGGACGGCTACCTGGGCGATCACGTGGCCGCCACCTTTCATCTGGTTCATTTTTTTCGATTGATCGGAAAGCCGACGCCGAAAGCGCCGCAGATTCTCAAACGAGTGTTACGGGATCAACGTCCCGATGGCGGATGGCAACTTAAGGCTCCGGATTGGGATGTTCACTCCTGCTTCGATGCCGTGTTTATTTTGCGACAGCTTGGAGGCGATTCGGAGAAATGCCAGTCGGCGATCCAAAAGGCGGCAGGTTGGGCCGCAAGTTGCCAAAACCCCGACGGCGGATTCGGTCACTATCCCGGAACGCCCTCCGACATGGACGCGGTGTATTTTCAACTCGGCACGCTGATTCAGGCGGGTTGCATTCCTGGGACAAATTTCGATCTACCGGATGCGGAAACTCTAAGCTGGGGACACGTGATGAAGCCCGGCAAGATTTATCGAACGGCGTAGAGCAAAAGCACAGAAAGTGTAAGACCGGTAAAGTCGCTCTTGACGCAGCCGTTCAACCAAAGAACGGCTGCACGTAACCTCAACTCGCCACGTCACAGTATCTGTGCTTTTGCTCTAGAAAGCGTATCCCCACTTACAAATCATCAGGAGATCAACGCTACGGCCGCCAGTGCCGCGACCATTCCCACTGTTTGACGGGAGGTGGCGCGCTCTTTCAGCAGCCATGCCGCCAGCAGAATTGTTGATGCTGGATACAAGGACGCCAGCACTGCCGCGATATCCAACCGTCCGGTACGAGTGGCGGCGATAAAGAAAAAATTTCCGCCGGTGTCGCAGGTGCTCGCCAGCAACGTCAGCGCGACGCCGGTTTTCCATTGCGCGCGCCAGTTGTGTGGCTGGACATTTCCTGCTGTTCCCGCCAGGAACTGCCGCCGGCTGAATAGAAGCGCGCCTCCGAATGCCAGCAGGAGACTGCCGACACGGGAAGCAGCCAATGGCCACAAAAGTCCCCCGGCGTTCGCCTGTCGAAGAAAGATAAGAAAAGTGCCGAAGCCGAGGCCGGAGATCACTGCGAGGATGACTCGCTTTCGATCGTTGCGGGCAGTAGTTTTGCTGGCAGAAGGCTGACTGCTGATCAGCCAGATTGCGCCGGCGGCCAGCGCGAATCCAGCCAGTTGGCGGCGGCTGGGGGAGCCGATGGTCACCAGGGTAAAAATGATCGGCAACGCGGCGGTTAGCAGGCCGGTCAACGCGGCGGTAGTGCCCATTTCTCCTAGCGATAGCACATGATAGAAGGTCAGCAATGCGATGCCGCCGGCGATTCCGGACAGAAATCCAAAAGCAAGAATGTGCGTGCCGGGCCGCGATTCATGAAGAATGCCAGTCAGGAACAAGAGGCAGGCCAAACTAAAGGCATGGGAGATGGCAAGCAGCCAGAAGACCCGCAGATGACGGGCCGCAATGCCCCCGCTGAAGTCCGCTGCGCCCCAGATGATGGCCGCGGTCAGACCCAGCACGCTGGTGGTGGCGGCGGCCGTCATCGCGGCTTACTGGGTTGCTGTAGCGGTTGGGTAGTAGCCCTGCTTCGCGATCACATTCAGGTTCGGGCGCAGAACTCGAACCTCGATCTTACGGAAACGGCTGTCCAGCACGGAAATGTGGCTGTTGTAGCCCAACGTGTATTGGTCGCGAACCTGCTCAGTGACCTTGGCGAAACTGCGTTCAATCGCGTTGGTGGAAAGCTGCGCGTCGAGTACACCGCCGGTGGCATCTTTGTATTTGATGAGTATGTTGTCGTTCATCTGGAATGGAATGTGATAGCGGTCCAGGAACCCGATAACCGGCAGGGCAGAGTCGCCGACCAGGGTTCCGGAAACAGCGATCTGGTTGGTCAACAGATAACGAACGACCTGTTTGTAGGAAATGTTGCTTCCCTGATTTTTGCCATCGCTGATCACATAGATCAACCGCCGGCGGCCCTTGCTGCGCTGGGCAAGATCGGTCGCGGCCCGGAAGATCGCATCATTCAGCACATGCTGTTCTTTGGGGATAATGCCGATGAAATTGCCGTCGTGCATCGGCGTCGTGTTCGGGTCAACCATGTGGCCGTTGAGGATTGGACCTTCTGCCATGGGCCCGGTATTGCTGGGGATCGCCATGTATCTGCCCGGAGATTTGACGCGGCTCAGGGTTGCGGTGAGGCGTTCACTTTGCGCGCCGGTAAAATTTGTCGCCTGGCTGACATGCGAGGCGTAGGTGTAGACGGACACTTCATCGTAAGGCGCAAACGCACCCTGCAGCCCGCTGAGCGCCTGGTTGACCTGCTTCATCGTGTCGGAAGGCAGGCTCTGGTCGATGACAAAGGCTACAGAAAGCGGAAATGGATCTTCAGTAAAAAACGTGAGCCGTTGCGGCACGCCGTTTTCATAGATCTGGAAGTCGTGATAGGTCAGGCCCGAAACCAGTTGGCCACTCTTGTCCTTTACCGTTACAGGGACCAGCACAAAGTTGACCCGGGTGCGAATCGTATAACTGGCGGAGGATGCTCCCTGGCCTTTTTCCGGGATGACGGGAGGAGGGGCGTTAGAGGGTTCATTCTGGCTGGGTGCAGGAGCCGACCCGCCCTGGGGGTTGTTCTGGCCAACAGGTCCGCTACTGCTGGTCTCCGGCGGCGCGCCTTCCCCGGGTTTTACATCGTGCAGCAGGTTTGGGAGCTTCAACGAACCAGCTGCACTGCCATTTCCCGGCTGCGGAGCAGGAGTTGCGGGCATATTGCTGCTGGGCGCATTGGGCACCTGCTGGCCTTCCTGCGCATACATCTGCGATCCTGCAATCCAAAGCAGGCAGGCAAAAAATGTTACTCCCAATCTCACCGAAACCCCCTCAGAAAGCTGCGCAAAATTATTCCTGAAATCCGTCAAAATAACCTGATCGCATCCTTTACGGCAATTTTTCTTGATATACCTTCGTTATTCTTTCCATTGTACGGTGGGAAGCGGAAAGTGCCCAGCCGAGTTGTCAGTCACTTCTTCTATTCCGCTTCCGGAAAGATTGAATCGGGAGGTGGGTTCGACCGATTTTCGCCGGATGGAGAACTGGAAGAAGTTCGCATTTTGTATCGAGAAAATCCTTGAATTCGAGACCAAAATATCCGTTGTTGATATTGCTCTTCGCAACTGCCATCCCGGCATGCGGACAGGTGGTTCCCATGCCCGACGCGCCGCCGGAATCCGCCACCCCGCCGAGTGCTGTTGTGAATCCAGAGCAGACAATTTCTCCGCAAACGCCAACGTTTCGGGTGACGACCAATCTGGTCAATCTGTACTTTGTTGCCCGCGATCCGCATGGCAAGCTGGCGCCCGACCTTGCCGCGAACGATTGCGCAGTCTATGAAGACCATGCGAAGCAAAGGCTGCAAAACTTCACCGCGCATAGTGACTTGCCGTTGACTCTTGGCATCCTGCTCGATACCAGCCTAAGCCAGCAGCGCGTGCTGCCGACCGAGCAACAGGCGGGCGCGGCCTTTTTGCGGCGAATATTGCGGTCGAAAGATGAAGCTTTTTTAATCTCGTTCGACGTTGATGTCACCATGCTGGCCGACTTTACCAGCAATCCGGGTGAACTGAAGCGCGCTATGGATGCCGCCCAGATTAATTCGAATACCGACAACTATGCCAACGGTACCGTTCCTTCGATCGGAACGCCTCGAGGTACGTTGCTTTACGATGCCGTCTACCTTGCCGCCGAGGAAAAACTGAATCATGAGACAGGACGCAAGGCGCTCATTGTGCTGACGGATGGCGTCGATGAAGGCAGCCGGAAGAATCTCGAAACCGCGATTGAAACCGCTCAGAAAGCCGATGCCATCGTATATGTGCTGCTGATCCGCGACTCCGCGGCAGAGGGAGTCATGGACGATCCCGGGGCCGGGCCGATGCACCGTCTGGCGCAGTCGACCGGGGGACAGGTTTTCCCGATTGGCAGCAACGGTAAAAAGATGCAGACGGCTTTTGACGAAATTGAGAGCGAACTGCGCACGCAATACCAGGCGAGTTATACGCCGACCAACTCCGCCAGAGATGGGGCCTACCGGCATATTCGGGTGGAGTGCCAGCAGGGCGGCAAGAACCTCCGCGTGCAGGCGCGGCAGGGCTACTATGCACTGCCCCCACCCCAGCCGTGACAGATTTGTCCATCGCTGCTGATACCTTAGCTTCATCGAAATGTTCTGAATGCCGATTCGCGGCTCCGTTGCGAAAAACGGGGTAGCGAAATTCAAAAGGAAACTCTGTGCGCGTTTCGCAAGCCGTGTTTGGCGTATTTCATCACTTCGAACTGGCGCACCAATTGCGGCGTCACAACGGTTTGCAGACCGTGTATTCCACGTATCCCTGGCGGCGACTGCAGCGCGAAGGTTTGCCGCACGAATATGTGGAGACATTTCCCTGGATTCACAGCGGCCTCGCGTTGCTGGCTCGCTATGGTCTCTATCCCTCTCGCTGGACGGAAGAACTTGATTGGTGGAACGCGCTCGCCTTCGACGAATGGTTGACACGCCGCATTGCGCGATCGGAAGAAAAATGCGATGCCCTGATCGCCATCTCCGGCGCGGGATTGAAGGCGGGTCAACTGGTGCAGTCGAGCGGCGGAAAATACATCTGTGATCGCGGCTCGACGCATGCCCGGTATCGCGGCCGCGTACTCGCTGAGGAATACCGTATCTGGAAGGTGCCGCTCGAGACCTACGATCTTCGCGATACGGAACGGGAAGAACGGCAATATGCGATGGCGGATTGCATTACCGTACCGTCGAATTTCGCCGCGCGCAGTTTTGTTGAGGAAGGAATTCCGGCGGAAAAACTCCGCGTGATCCCTTATGGCGTAAGACTCGACTCATTCCGTCCGGTTGAGAAGCCGCCTTCGGATACGTTTGAAGTGGTCTTCGTGGGACAGGTCAGCCTGCACAAAGGCATTCCTTACCTGCTGGAAGCGTTTGCCCGGGTTCGTCATCCGCGGAAACGGCTGCGGATGATTGGGGGCTTCATGCCGGACATGAAACCCGTGCTCGACCGGCTCCCGACCGATCAGGTGGAGATGATCGGCACTGTTCCGAAAAGCGAGCTACCGCAATATTTAAGTTGCAGCCATGTACTGGTGCTGCCCAGCATCGATGAAGGTTTTGGCATGGTGCAGGGAGAAGCGATGGCGTGCGGATGCCCCGTGATCTCCACGACCAGCTCCGGGGCGGAGAATTTGTTCACTGACGGCGTGGAAGGTTTCATCGTTCCGCCGCGCGATCCCGTGGCGCTGGCGGCGCGATTGCAGCAGATCGCCGACGATGCCGCCCTGCAACAGCGCATGAGCCAGGCCGCGCTGGAACGCGTGCAGCATCTGGGAGGCTGGAATGACTACGGCGATCGCTGGATGAGCTTGCTCAAAGAGCTTTGCGGCGAGACGGAATAGATCGGAAGGGATAAACAATGGAAAAAACTACAGATGGAATTGCGCGGCGCGATTTTTTGAAGAATGGAATTGCATTGGGTGCTCTCACTACCGTCGGCGGATTTCCGCAGGCATCATCGGCGGCGGCCATGGCAGCGTCTACACCAAACGACCGCGAATATTGGATTGAGGTCGTGACGCGGGTGTCGAATCCGGTGCTGCACGCGCTGAGGGACGGAAAGTTGAAGGCCACGATGCCGGTCGAGTCTCCTCAAGGCAACATTGAGGAGCGCAGGCAGCACACGTATCTGGAAGCTATGGCGAGGCTCCTGGCGGGACTCGCTCCGTGGCTGGAGTCGGGTGCCCAAAACGGCCCACAGTCCGGTGCGGAAGGCCAGCTACGGCAGCAATACGCCGAACTGGCGCGGATCGCGATTCACTCCGCTACCGATCCCAACTCGCCCGATTTCATGAACTTTAGCAAAGGTCGACAGCCGGTCGTGGATGCGTCGTATCTCGCGCTGGCGATTCTTCGGGCGCCGACGGAACTGTGGCAAAAACTGGATAAGGGAACGCAGCAAAACGTCATCCAGGCGCTGCAGGCCACTCGCAAATGTTTGCCGTATTACAACAACTGGCTGCTGTTTGCCGCCATGATTGAAGCTGCACTGGCTTTCATGGGCGTCTGGTGGGACCCGATGCGCGTGGATTACGCCATCCGGTCGCTCGATACCTGGTATGAGGGGGACGGCATGTACGGCGACGGCCCGACCTTTCACTGGGATTACTACAACAGCTACGTCATTCAGCCCTATCTGCTGAACATCCTGGACGCGATCTCGAAAGTAGATTCGACCTGGAAGCCCTTCCAGCCCGCCATTGTTGACCGTGCGCGGCGATACGCCGCAATTCAGGAACGGCTAATCAGCCCGGAGGGTACATATCCGCCCATTGGCCGGTCGCTCTGCTATCGGTTTGGAGCTTTTCAGCTTTTGTCGGAGATGGCGCTTCGGCATCAGCTTCCAGAGGGCGTTTCGCCGGAGCAGGTGCGCTGCGCCCTTTCGGCTGTGATGCGCCGGATGATTGATGCGCCCGGGACATTCGATGCGCAAGGTTGGCTGCGGATTGGCTTTTATGGACACCAGCCGTCGATCGCGGAAGGGTACATTTCTACGGGAAGCATGTATCTGTGTTCGGCGGCGTGGCTGCCGCTGGGATTGCCTGCCAGCGATCCATTCTGGGCGGGCGAAGCCAAGCCCTGGACACAAAAGAAGATCTGGAGCGGAGAGAATGTGCCTGCGGACCACGCGATGACGGATGATTTCTGCCAGGAATCAAGGCGCCTGCTGTGAAATATGAAGGCCCCATCCTTTCCGGTAGGAAGGATGGGGCCTTCAGAAGAGAATGGCTAGGCAGCCTTGATGGCCACGGCCTTCAGCCGGGCGTTCAGGCGGCTCTTGTAGCGCGAGGCGGTGTTGTCGTGCAGAATGCCCTTCTGCACGCTCTTATCGAGCAGGGAAACCGTCCGGTTGTACTGGGTACGTGCGGCGGCGGCATCGTTCGCGGTCAGCGCTTCGCGCATGGCGCGCAGGCCACTGCGCAGCTTGCTGCGGTTGGCGCGGTTGACGGCGGTGCGCTTGACGGTCTGCCGGGCGCGCTTCAAAGAAGAAACATGGTTTGCCATTAAAAATTCTCTTTCGTAAATCGAATCTGTTGCCTCAGGTTGTTCGACTGCCATCCGATTCCGCATTCATAAAAATGCTTTTTCGGGAGCGAGAATTGCCTGAAGGCTGGGATGCCATAAACGAGGAAATCATCGTTATGCGTAAGCATCTAGTTTACGGGAAGGCATTCTATGGGTCAATCATTCGACCGGCGGCGGAGAATTTGACGCATCTGTCGTTCCACGTTTAACTTATCGGTAGGAATAATTCCTACCGGATCGAGGGGAGTTTATCGCATGCCGAATATTGAAAAAATCAGCATCGCTCTGCCACCCGAGATGGTCGCTGTTGTGCGCCAGGCAGTTGAGGCGGGCGAATACGCGTCGAGCAGCGAAGTCGTGCGCGATGCATTGCGCGACTGGACGCAAAAGCGCAGTCTCCGTCAACAAGGCATAGAGGAGTTACGCCACGCGTGGCGGCAAGCGTTGGAAGACAAAACTCCGGGCGCTTCCGTCGATGATGTGCTCGATCGTTTGGAACGCAAATATAAACCGTTGGCGGATTCGGCGAGTTCGACTAAATAATGCGGATCGAACTTTCCAGTTTTATCGAGGGTGATCTTGATGCCATTGCCGGGTACATCGCGCAGGATAATCCCAGGCGCGCCAGGAGTTTTCTCGCGGAAATACGCGCAAAACTCCACGCTGTCGGAAATCATCCGTTGCTCTACCAATTGCGTCCGGAGATTGGTTTGGATGCTCGCTTAGCATTAGTAGGCCATTATGTAATTCTGTTTCGCATCATGGATGAAAGAGTGAGGATCGAACGCATAGTGTATGGCGGGCGCGATCTCCTGGAGTTATTCGATCCTGAGTGATCGATTAGTTGAGATTCAGCCAATCGCAGCAAGTGTTTCAGCCAACACTTAAAACGGTCTTCCCCGAAACAGATACACCAGCTCAATTACCAGAATGATGACCACGGTTAGTTCCAGAAAGAAGGCACGGCTCTGGTTGAACTGGTCCACCATGAAGCGATAGAGCTCTTCGGATGTGTGCACTTTCTGCTGTACCAGGTCTTTATAGTCCGGCACGCCGACCTTTGAAGCCGCCAATTTATAGAGCCGCGCGGAAAACATGTCGCTCAAAAATTTGATTGCGTTGTCGGCATGTTCGGTCAACTCCTCCACATCGAGCAGAACCGTATGCAGCCGGGTTGCGGAGCGCGCCAGCCGCCATCGTGCAAAGAGGCCCGTTCCTTCATCGAGAAGCTTGTATACGCGATCCAGTTCCTGGGTCAGCAGATCGTCATAGTGCCGGAATTCGAGCAGCTGTGAGTTCGCATATTCCAGCAGTTGGATCGCCAGCTCCGCGCCCGATTTGCTGTCGTAGATGAACGCGGCATTCCATCCGATCACGGCCAGATCATTCGCGTAATAGGAAATGCGCGAATGCAGCACCTCATTGCACTCGCTCTCGGCGAGTTGTCCCACGTCGCCACGGACGACCTGGGCGATTCTCGGGCCATGGTGCTGAACCAGATCGTCTACGGAGGGAGCACCTGTGATTTCCCGGACATGAAAGATCAGATAGTCTTCGCTGAGCCATTCCGTGTACGGCTTTACGAGTGCTGGAGCCGCCCGCGTCAGTTTTCCGCGAACGATCTCGGTCGCTTGGGCAGCGAAATCTACATCCCATACCCATCGGCTGGCCAGACCTATTAACTTTTCCCAGCCGCCCGAAAAAGCCAACTCGAACACCACACTGAGTACGCCGTAGTCGTAATATTTGATTTCGCCCTGGAGGCGCTCGCCGCTTTCCAATACCAGCGGCTCGATCGGCTCGACGATCGGCGGCCTTTGGTAGCGAACATGTCTCGGCACGGGGTGCTTCGGAGTCGGCTGGTCCACCGTACGCGCCCGGATCAGCTCTCGCAATCGATCCAGTCGAATGGCCTCGCACACATCAAACTGCAATAAGACCAGCACGGATCCATGCAGGGTCGTTTCTGCGGACTGTATCGCTGGATCCGCCATGTTGAAACGATCTTAATATTTTTTAGCGAGGGAAGGGGCAGAAGTCCCAATTTGCTGTCGTAGATGAACGCGGCATTCCATCCAATCACGGCCAAATCGTGCGCATATGAAATGCGCGAATGCAGCGGCGTTCTTAAGTCCTGCAAATTCTGCATTCAGTCCGCTTCATTTCCTCTTCAGCGCTGGCCGGCCAGCCATTGGGTGTAATCGGAGTACAGGCGAGCGGACGCCTGGCAGCCCGCGAAAGCAGGCGAATCGGGTTTGTTCATCATTCCCTGATACTGATAGACGAGAATCTGATCGACCCACGGGGATACTGCTTCCAACTGGCGCACGACGCGGTCAAATGGGGCGGGCATCAACGCGCTTTTGTAGACTTCGTTTTCAAACTCGAAAATCTCGACATCAGCCCAGATCCTCGCTTTATGCGAGCGATCATGAGCCTTGCGCAGACCTTCAAAAAAAGCTGAAGTTTCTGTCATCTTTGATTTCCGCACTCCCACCTCATCCTGGTAAGCCACAATGTCGACATCCATCGCGTCCAGTTGTCGCACATACTCGTCGTCGGGGATGGCGACCCGCGTTCCGTAGGGCGCGATCATGATCTTTGCGTCGGGTTTCAGTTGGCGCGCGAGCCTGGAGTTGATGTTGACATACCGGATGAAGTCCGAGGTATAGCGCGGATTGATGAACGCTTCGTCGGGCCAGTACCATCCGTAGAAGCTGGGATGATGGCCGTAAATGGCGGTGATTTCCTCAATCGACTGAAGTCTCTTTTTTTCGCCAATGGGGTCTGTGATGATCTGGTCGCTGTTCCAGTCGCCATAGAATCCTGCCCCAATAAAGAACTTGACCTTATATTTGTCAGCCGCGGAAAGTACTGCTTCGATAGGATCCGCACAACCCAATTGCCAGCTGGGATAGATATTGGTCTTATAAAAAGCGCGGTAATAGACTGCCGTGGCCATAAGCACGAGGTATTCCAGCCCGGCGTCTGCAATCTCTTTGATCTTTGCATCCCACTGCGCGGCGGTGAAACGGGCGCAAGCTGGATTCCAATCCACTCCTTCAACGGTCGCGTGATGCTGAAATTCAAACCAGCTTCCGGTGATCGGCTTGACTTTCAATGGCAGAGGCGACGCCATCAGCTCAGCCGGGTCGATTGCAATTGCGGCAGCACCCAGGCCTAAGTTGGAGAGAAACTGCCTGCGATTGAGGCCGTTAATCATTCGGAACGCTCCTGAAAAATTCAAACAATTGTGAAGTGCCGATAGGGTATCTATTCGAACCAGATCGGCAGCAGAGATCATAGATTTTTCGGCCCGATTGGGAGGCACGTCCCATCAAAATCGCTAATATACACTGACGCGAGAGGAACGAGTTGTGCCCATACCTGAGTCATTGCGCGGGGGGTTGATCGTCTCCTGCCAGTCCTGGCCGGACGATCCCCTTGATGATCCAGACGTGTTGCGGCGCATCGCCGAGGCTACGCTTCATGGAGGAGCGCGCGGCCTTCGCACCGAAGGCGCGAGGAACATTGCGGCGATGAGGGCCATCACAGACCGACCCATCATTGGCTTGCGCAAGCGATACTCCGGCAAGGAACTTCGCATCACGCCGGACTTTGAGTCGGCGCGAAGCATCGCTGAGGCTGGTGCGGATATCCTGGCCATCGAATGCACAGAACGTGAAGCTCTGTTCGGAGAAAGCTGGCCAGATGTTCTCCGGCGCGTGCGGCAGGAACTGGGGCGTCCCGTGCTTGCGGATATCTCCACACTCAAGGAGGCCAGAGCCGCGGTCGACGCGGGCGCGGATGCGGTCGCTATAACCCTTGCGGGATACACTCCGCAGAGTATTGCCGTCACCGGCGTCGCCTGGGAACTTTTGCGCGAATGCATCGAAAAGTTTTCAGTTCCAGTTATCGCAGAGGGACGTATTGCGACCCCCGAGGACGCGCGACGCGCGTTGCAGATGGGAGCATACGCTGTCATCGTTGGATCGGCGATCACTCGACCGAAGGACATAACCCAACATTTTGTCCACGCGATTGAGTCACCAATTTCGGAAAAGTGGGCGCTTGGCGTTGACATTGGCGGGACCAATGTCAAGGCCGGGTTGGTAAACCAGCGCGGCGAGGTGATGCTCCCGGAGCATAGACCTACTTCTGCGGCAGGCGGAGCGAAATCAATCGCGGCCGCGACGGAAAAAGTGATTGCGGCAATTCTCGCGGCTAACGCCGGTGAGCGCATGTTAGGCGGGATTGGTATCGCCAGCGCAGGAGCCATCGATGTTAGTCGTGGCACGGTGTTTGCCGCCACGGAAAATCTTCCGGGATGGACGGGCTTTCCCTTGCGCACGCACTTTGCCGAAAAATTTGGGGTGCCCGTTTTTGTGGAGAACGATGCCCACGCCGCGGCGCTGGCCGAGCTGGAATTTGGAGCGGGAAGGGAATTGAAAGATTTTGTCGTGGTCACGCTTGGGACAGGGCTGGGAGGTGGGATCATAGCAAACCGTCAGTTGCTGCGTGGCTTCCATGGATTTGGAGGGGCGATCGGACACCACACAATCAATTTTGAGTCTGGTCCCTGCTGCAACTGTGGGCGCCGCGGATGTCTCGAGAGCTATGTCTCTTCCAATGCGCTGGTTCGAGACTATTGCGCCGCCACGGGAACAAGCTCGACCACTGCGGAAGAGATCGCACGTCGCGCGGCACAGGGAGATGTGGCGGCGAACGGAGCGCTCGATCGAATGGCGGCGGCTTTGGGCGAGGGGTTGGCGAATGTGTGGAATTTCGTCGATCCGGAAGCCGTGATACTGACCGGCGGCATCACACAGGCATTATCGGGATTTCAGAATAAGTTGATGATGGCTCTCAATCGATCTCTTCCATTTTCGACCTTGAGAAAACCGCGTGTCCTGTTCTCAATGTCGAACGTGTTCACCGGAGTACAGGGTGCGGCAGCCGCGGTTTTTCAGCGGTGACGCGCCTGGCGTGCAACAGAAGTAAATAAATTTTTAATTTGACGGTTGACGCAATTCTTCTATGGCGCTACTCTGTGCCCATCGACGTGCTTATTGACGCACTCACCCACGCAATGCGGATCGGCCAACGGCCTGAACCCGCGTGGACACAGGCCGACACGGAAACGGATATTGGACCGTATCCAGCCATCCACAACTACCCTCATGCAATCCAACAAGGTGTGCCCGGTTCAGGCAGTTTCGCTGCCCGTCGCCACGGCGCATTTGTTTTATAGGGAGGCAACAAGTCTTATTGATGATAAAGACCATTGAGATCACCCCGAACATTGAGCCCATCTTCGGTACTCGCGATGAGAATCTCCACCTGATTGAAGCCGCCCTGAAAGTTCATATTGATTTGCGTTCCGACGCCCTGTACGTCGACGGCGAACCCGACGCTATCGCTCGCGTCGAACAGATATTCGCCGACTTTGAGGCGTTGCGTCGAGCCGGCATTACGCTGCAGAATGGCGAACTGAACGGAATGCTGAAGCTGGTGACGGCTGACAAGTCCGTGACATTGCGCGGCCTGGTCGAAAGCGGAAAACAGCGCTCGAACGGCATTCGCCGCATGGTGCAGCCGCGCTCCATCAATCAACGTCAATACCTGGAAGCGATTGAGACTTCCGACATGGTTTTCGGCATTGGTCCTGCCGGGACCGGCAAAACGTATCTGGCGGTGGCGATGGCGGTAGCCGCGTTGTCCGCAAAAAAAGTCAGCCGCATCGTGCTCGTCCGGCCTGCTGTCGAAGCGGGCGAACGTCTCGGGTTTCTTCCCGGCACGCTGCAGGAGAAGGTCGATCCGTATCTCCGTCCGCTTTACGACGCGCTGTACGATCTGCTGGAGCCGGAGCGCGTCGACAAAATGCTGGAGCGGAATGTAATTGAGGTCGCGCCACTGGCCTTTATGCGAGGACGGACGTTGAACGACGCGTTCATCATTATGGACGAGGCGCAGAACACCACCGGCGAGCAGATGAAGATGTTCCTGACCCGCATGGGCAACAATTCCAGGGCGGTGATTACCGGAGACATCACCCAGATCGATCTGCCGAACCCGCGCAAATCCGGACTCCTGGAAGCGATTGAGGTGTTGAAGGGGGTGGAGGGTATCCGCTTTTGCTACTTCGAGCAGGGCGACGTGGTGCGCCACCAGCTGGTGCAGCGGATCGTCTGCGCCTATGACGGCTATACCCGGGGCCAGCGGGAACTGCCGCTGGAAATGGAAGGCATTTCCCGCGAGAACGCTGCGGGCATGACGGAAAAGCCTGCGGTACAAACGCAGTAACCCGATTGCCAACGAATTGATTTACCATTCGGAGAACGCCTTCCCGCTTTGCGAATTTTGCATGTCGGGCCACTTCCGCAAATGATTACGCACGATTTTTCCGAGGCAGACGAACGAAATGGGGCCTCGACGATTCTCGACCTGGAGCCATTTCTGGCGCGGGCGCGAAAGGCCGTACCTGTCTCGGGCGAGGTCTCGGTGCTGCTCACCTCTGACCGGAAAATCCGCAAATTGAACAAGGAATTTCGCGGCATCGATAAAGCTACGGACGTATTGTCCTTTTCCGCTCTCGCCGCGCGGCCGCGGTCGCGGAACAACAGATCTTCCGCGGAGCCGGCGATCGCCGGCGATCTTGCCATCTCCATCGATACCGCCCAGCGCCAGGCGACCCAATTCGGGCATACTCTCCAGATCGAACTGAAGATTCTTCTTCTGCACGGCCTATTGCACCTCGCTGGATATGACCATGAAGCCGACAGCGGCGAAATGGCCGCCCGGGAAGAAGAACTGCGACGGCGCTTCCGCCTGCCCGGCGCATTGATTGCCCGCGCTGACCTTCAAGAAACGCATGTTCCTGCAATCTCCAGGGGAGCGCGCCGATGACGATCCTGCAAGGAATTCTGATCGTGCTGCTGCTGGCCATCCAGACCATTGCGTCGTATATCGATCGCATGTATTCGGAGATGGGGAAGTTCCTCGCGCGGGATTTTCAGGAAAATATTGACGTCTGGGAGCAGCAGGTCGAACCCCGTCTTGGCATGAGCAGCAAGCATGTCATGCAATCCGCCGCCATTCTTACGCCGCTTTCGCTGGCGGCACTGGTGCTCATCTTTGGCGACGTGGCTTTGCGCGCTTATCGGCTCTACGGCGGATCGGTTGCGAGCGATGTGGCGCAACTGGTTCTGGCCATTGTTCTGGCCACCCTGATCTTTCGCAGTTTCCTGCCGCAGTTGCTTTTCACTCGCACCAGCGGACGATGGATAGCGCGGCTCACCCTGCTGTTGCGGGTTCTTTTTTATCTTGTTCTTCCTGTCACGCTGGCGCTCGGGTTCCTGCTTTCGATCGCCGCTCTGGCGGAATCCGGCGAGCCGCCCGAAGAAGAACATCCTTCCGAAGCGGTGGAAGCCTTGATTGAGGCGGGGAAGGAAGAGGGAATTCTTGAGGAAAGCGATCACGATCTGGTTCGCTCCGCGGTCGAATTCGGCGACAAAATTGTGCGCGACGTGATGACGCCGCGGCCGGCCATCTTCGCCGTGCCGGCTACCATGACGCTGGCCCAATTTACCGAGGAATTGCGCTCCCAGGCCTACTCCCGCGTGCCTGTCTATGGCGCCAATCTTGACGACGTCGTCGGCATCGCCTTCATGCACGACCTGCTGCATATCACCGATGTCGAAGCGGCAACTTCCACCGTGGGAAAGATGGCGCGGTCGGCCATGTTTACTCCGGAGACGAAAAATATACGCTCCCTTTTGCGCGAGATGCAGCAGAACAAACAGCATATGGCGTTGGTCATCGATGAGTATGGCGGCCTTGCCGGCTTGATTACGATTGAAGATATCGTCGAGGAAATTGTTGGTGCGATCAGCGATGAGCACGAAACGCCGGAACCCGGCGAGGCAGTCCAGTCGCAGCCCGACGGCTCGTACATCGTTCCTGGAAATTTTGAATTGGCCAACCTCGATCGGTTGTTTCCAAATGCTGTTCCGTTATCGCAGGAATATGAATCGACCACGTTGGGCGGGCTGATCACGGAAGAAGCGGGTCATATCCCTTTTGCCGGAGAGGTCATTCACATGGCAGGCCTGCGGCTTGAGGTGTTGGCATCCTCGGCCCACCGCGTCGACCGCATCCGCGTGCAACCGGCAGCGGATAGTGAGCAGTCAGTGCATCCGGCATAAACTCTGCGGGTATTCCCTCTGGGGAGACCGTGTTTGTGAAACGCCGCGCGAAAGCATCTCAAAATTATGCGGGAGCATCTCGCTACTTTCGTTGAGCGACACGGCAGCCAAATTGCTGTTGTTACGTATCCCGGCAATCGCCGTAAGTCCACGTCGTACGGCCAACTCGCAACGCTGGCGGGAAGGTTTTCGCGCTTGCTGGCCGAGCGGGGAATTGCTCCCGGCGACCGAGTTCTGCTATGGGGAAGAAATTCGGCGGAATGGATTGCGGCGTTTTTTGGCTGTGTTCTGCGCGGCGTGATTGCCGTCCCGCTCGATGCCAACGGCAGCGTGGAATTTGCGACCCGCGTTTTGGCAGACACTTCGCCGCGTCTAATCGCGGGCGATCCGGAACTGCTGCGGAAACTGCCTGATTCTATCTCGAAAACATTCTTCAATAATTTTGACAGTGTTCTTCCGCGCGAGCCGCTGCTCACCCCGGAACCATCGCTCAACCTTGAAACTCCGCTGCAGATTCTTTTTACGGCAGGAACTACATCCGATCCGAAAGGCATTGTTCATACACATGGCAATGTACTGGCCAGCGTAGAAGTGCTGGAGCGGGAGATTCAGAAATATTTGCGTTATGAACGTTGGGTACACCCGCTGAGAATGCTGCACACGCTGCCGCTCAGCCATGTTTTCGGCCAATTCATGGGTCTGTGGATTGCTCCTCTGCTGGCCGCGCCGGTGCATTATGAGGATCAATTGGCCGCCGGCCATCTCATCGCACGGATCCATCGCGAGCGCATTTCGGTTGCCGTGGTTGTTCCTCGTGTATTGGAGTTGATGCGGGGACACCTGCTTGACATCGTTCCGAATCTGCCCCAGCGTCTCGAGAAAATCCGTCGGCAAAAAATCTGGTGGCGATGGTGGCATCTGCGCGACGTGCACCGAAAGTTCGGATTCAAATTCTGGGCGTTCGTTTGCGGAGGAGCGACCCTGCCGCCTGATCTTGAGCAATTCTGGAACACACTCGGCTTGGTACTGGTACAGGGATACGGCATGACGGAGACTACGGCACTGGCCACGTTGAACCATCCCTTCCGCACCGCGCACGGCACCATCGGCAAGCCCTTAGCGGGTCGGGAGGTGCGCGTGACAGAAGATGGAGAAATCCTCGTGCGTGGCGCCATGTTGGCCGAGGGCATCTGGCGCGATGGGCATCTGGAACCGCGGTCCGGGGAATGGCTGCACACTGGCGACCTGGGCTCGATGGACGCATCGGGAGACGTGCGATTTCTTGGACGCAAAAGCGATGTCATCGTCGCGGCCTCCGGGATGAATATCCATCCCGCCGACCTGGAGATTGCGGTGCAAACGCAATCCGGCGTCCGGGAATGCGTAGTCGTTGGCTGGGAGGGGCCACGCGGAGCGGAGCCGGTGGCCGTGGTTTTGCTCGATCGCCAGATTGTCGCGGAGGAAGAAAGTCGAATACTCGGGGAAATTCTCCGGGAGGCGAATCGGCGGTTGCAGGAATTTCAGCAGATACACAGTGTGCTTCGCTGGCCGGAAACGGAGTTTCCTCGCAACTCGGTGGGCAAGCTGCTTCGGCGCGAAGTGTCGGATTGGGTGCGGCAGCAGCTTCAGGCCAAATCATCCGCACCCGCGATGCAGGCTCGCCATGACCCGCTTTTGCTGCTGCTGGAGCAGGTGACCGGGGAATCAATTCCGGGGCTGGATGATTCCGCGGACCTCGCAACTTCCCTGCATCTGGACAGCCTGGGCCGGATGCAATTGGCGATGGGGATGGAAGAGCATTTCGATGTAGCGATCGACGACAACGCAATCACTGCCGCGAAAACGCTGGGCGATTTACGAAAATTGCTGCAACCGCGGATCGGGGATGAGCGCGAGGCGCTTCCGTCCGCGCATTCAGCCTCCAAAACAGATTTATTTTCAGTGTCGAAGGAAACAGAAATCCAGCGGAGGTCCCGCGCGCCCAACCTTCGCGAGGCCTACGCGGGAGCGAATCTGCCGAAATACGTGCGTTGGCCCTGGAACGGCTTAGTTCAAGCAGTGCGTGTAGTTTTTCTTGAATGCATTCTGCGTCCTCTCGTGGCCTTGCTCGGGCATCCGCATGTCGTGCGCGACAATGTCATGCTGCCCGATCAGCCATCCATTTATGTTTGCAATCACGTTACTGTCATCGATGCTGCGCTCGTGCTGTATGCCCTTCCCGGCCACGCGCGCCGACATATGGCGATCGCCATGTCGGCAGAGTTGTTGACAGCCTGGCGTCACGGCGAGAAGTCCACTGGCCTTGTCGGGCCGCTCCGCTGGTTGGGACCATTGCTGGCGTTTCTTGTCACCGCGCTTTTCAATGCTTTTCCCTTGCCAGTCGGGGCCGGTTTGCGACAGAGCTTTGCCTATGCAGGGGAAGCGTTGGACCGCGGCTATAACGTGCTGGTGTTTCCGGAAGGCCGCCGCACCCGTACCGGCGAGCTGCAGCCCTTTCAGACTGGCATCAGCTTATTGACGGAGAAATCGGGGACTGCCGTGGTTCCTATGGCGCTGGTTGGATTGTGGGAGGCGGCGAAGCATCGCGAATTTCTCCCCAAACTGCGCCCCTGCGGCCTGGCTGTCGTGATTGGAAGCACAATTTCGAGGACTGTGCAGGATTCCCATGCTCGGTTTGCGGAAAGTCTTCATTCCGCAGTGGCGCATCTGATTTCCATGGGGATGAAATCTGAATCGGTCTAAAATCGAATTAACGATTTCATGCCAGCCAGTCAGATTCCGGTTTTACTCGCTGTCCGGGACATGGGCCCGTCCGTGTCGGTGGCCTCGGCTGCGTTGATGGAGGCAGGCGCAGCCGTCTCCCTGATTCGGGTGCGTTCCACGGAACATCTGCTGGACCGTTTGATGGAAAATACTCCTTCCCTGCTGGTGCTGGAACTCGATGGTGAGTGGAGCGTTCTGGAAGGTTTGAGGACGCGACATCCTCAATTGCCTGTGGTGGTTATCGTTGCCCACAGCACGGAAGAAATGGCCTTCGCTCTTTCCCGTCTGCAAGTCGAGGATGTGTGGATCTCGCCGTTAGAGGAGTCTTCTACCGCCGACCGGGCGCAGGCAGTGTTCGAGAGGGTTCGCCGTCTGGAAGAGACCGGGCGAAACCGACAAAGTGTGCTCCTCCCGGAAATACCGGTTGCCGCGCAATCAACGAACGTTACGATTGCCGCGCCGAAGGGCGAAAACGAACCCATATCTCCTCCCGTAATGATGGGAGACAACCCCGGAATGGCGGAGATCCGCGACACCATCGAAAAAGTTTCGGGTACCGATGTCACCGTGCTGATTCGGGGCGAGAGCGGTGTGGGGAAAGAAGTGGTCGCGCGCCTTCTTTTTGAGCATTCCCGGCGCAGATTGAAGCCTTTTGTAAAAGTAAATTGCGCCGCTATTCCCAACGATTTGCTCGAAAGCGAATTGTTTGGCTATGAGGCGGGCGCGTTTACCGGAGCCGTCCGCAGCAAGCCGGGGAAGTTCGAACTCGCGGACCATGGCACGCTTTTTCTGGACGAAATTGCGGAGATGCATCCCAGCCTGCAGGCAAAGCTGCTGCACGTGCTTCAAGATGGAAAGTTTTCACGGCTGGGCGCGAAGAAAGATGTTTCCGTGGATGTGCGCGTAATCTGCGCGACCAACAAGCTGCTGGAAGAGCGCGTGCGCGAAGGTTTGTTCCGCGAAGATCTGCTTTATCGCATCAACGTCGTCACCATATTTTTGCCGCCCCTGCGCGAACGGCGGGATGAAATTCCAATCCTGACCGACTATTTGCTGCGAAAATATTCCGCCCAGTATGGACGCGAGTTGCATCCGCTGGGTGCTGAGGTGACCCGCAGGATGATGGGGTATGACTGGCCGGGAAATATTCGTGAACTGGAAAACTTGTGCAAGCGTTTCGTTCTGGTCGGGAATGAGACACAGATTCTTCGCGAACTTTCCGGCAGGACTGTCGCGAAGGTAATTCCCACTCCAAAGGAAGCCATTTCGGGGCCGCCGCAACAGGAGAAGTCGAATGCTGCGACGACCCCCGACGCTGCCTCGCTCTTAGAGATCGGCAGGCGAGCGGCCTGGGAGGCCGAACGGCACGCCATTCTGGAAATGCTGGAGGCGACTCGCTGGAATCGCCGCGAGGCTTCCCGACGTCTACAAATCAGCTACAAAGCCCTTCTAAACAAGATCAAACAAATGAATCTGGAAGGCAACGCGCCAGCGGAGTCCCTCCCTCCTGGGAAAATGTATGGCAAATAGTGGTACTTTGATGCCACATTTGCACAAGTTTGCAGCAGAGTATTTTGGTGCTCAGAAAGGGCGGCCCAATTCTCAGCCTTTTGTAAGACCAATGGAATGAGTTATTTAGCTAGGCGGCAGCGAAACTGAAAATTATTCTAAACCTAGCCCAATTCTGGCCTGCGACATGCATATAAGTTCTGCAACCATGAGGCGTCCAACTTTTGTCCTCTTTTTTGAATTTCTCGCATAACTCGTGTCGCTCCGCATGCGGATCGGCTCCCATCGCATAAATCCTCGCCGCCATCCATCCAGTCAGCCTCGATGCAAGGCCCGCAACCGCGGGCCTTCAGCGTCTTCCTTTGCGCTTATAACCGACCGCTAGAGCGGTTCTCCTGAAGGTGTATATCGGGAGAATCAACTACACGCAGCCTTTCCTCAAAGAAAGGCTGCACGAAAAGAATATTGCCAATCTATAGCATCAGGAGAACCCGCTCTAAAATTAAGTCTGTGAACGCCACTCCTTCATCGGAACCTTTGGATTCCCGCATCCAGGAAATTGATGCCTTGCTTTCGCTCGGCGGATTGCAGCATAGTCGTCGGATTCGACTAAAGTCTGGACCGAAAACAGCTAATAGAGAATTGGATGATAGAAAATCCCGCGGTTCTTCTGCAGCGTTACGCCAAAAAACTGTTTCCCAGCCGCTTATATTGCGCGTTCCAGCGTGGAAGCCATATTCCTGGTTGGTTCACGGTTTCAGCACTCGGGCTGGCGGAGTTTCGACGGCTTACCGGCATGGAGCGAAGGGGGGAGATCTCAACCTCGGATTCACAGCATCGGATACGCGCGAGAATGTACATAAAAACCGCGAACTTTTTCTGTGCACGGTGTGGAATGGTCAGCGTGTTTCGAATTCAAAGTCAGCACAACCGCAATGGACATTGCTGCGCCAGGTATATCTGCGCCAGATACATTCCGGGCTTGTGCAATCCGTGGCTCCGCTGTCGCCCGGAGATAATTCCGGCCCGGATGTGGAAACGCTTCTGCGCGGCGACGGATCGATTACAACCGCAGCCGGTACATTGCTGGGCATCCAGACAGCCGATTGCTTTCCTATTCTGGTAGCCGATACTCGGCAACGGATTGTCGCGGCTTTTCATGCGGGCTGGCGTGGTACGCTGGCGCGGATCGCCGAACGGGGCGTAGGCAGAATGCGGGCAGAGTTTGGCAGCCGGCCCGAAGACCTGACAGCGGCGATTGGCCCCGGCATCGGCCCCTGCTGCTTTTCCGTCGGAGAAAAGGTCCGGATGGAATTCCGCTCGCAGTTTGCTTACGCGGAAGAGCTTTTCAAAGAGATATTCGACCTGGACCCGGTCAAGCAGAAATATCCAATGCTCTTTTTAACTGCACGCGCTCCCGGCCACAGCAATCTGGGTCCGAGCATCCATCTCGATTTGATAGACGCCAACCGACGCCAATTGCTGGACGCAGGGCTGAAGCCAGGCGCCATCCATTCCCTCAATCTCTGCACAGCCTGCGATACGAAGAGATTTTTTTCTCATCGCGCGGAGCAGGGCTTTACCGGCCGCATGTTAAACGTGATCGGGATTGTATAACCGGGGCTGATATCGAGGAACGAGGTGCGTACAGAACTGGCCTATTCCGTCCAGCGACGGAAGATTAGCGATCCGTTGGTGCCGCCAAAACCGAAGGAATTTGACAGCGCGACATCGATCTTCGCTTTGACGGGCTTATTTGGAACGTAGTCCAGGGTGCAGGCTGGGTCGAGTTCAACAATATTGGTGGTTGGAGGCAGTTCGCCCCGCTGCATCGCCATCACGGTAATCCCCGCTTCCAGGCCGCCGGCGCCCCCCAGCAAATGTCCGGTCATCGACTTCGTGGAGCTGATTTTCAATTTGTGGCTGCGAGCATGTTCGCCGAAGACGTTTGCGATCGCTGTCGACTCCAGCGCGTCGCCCAGGGGAGTTGAAGTGGCGTGCGCATTCACGTAGTCGATCTCATGCGGCTGGACACCGGCGCTTTTAATGGCGTTCCGCATTGCCCGCGCGCAACCTTCGCCCTGGGGAGACATCCCCGACATGTGGAACGCATCGGCACTCATTCCATACCCAATAATTTCGGCCAATATCTTCGCGCCGCGAGCTTTTGCATGCTCCAGATCTTCAAGGATCACGATGCCCGCGCCCTCGCCGATCACAAATCCATCGCGGTCTTTATCAAACGGGCGGGAGGCGTGGGTGGGATCGTCATTGCGCGTGGAAAGTGCGCGCATGGAGGCAAATCCGCCCACTCCCATCGGAGTAATGGCGGCCTCCGCGCCTCCGGCGATCATCACGTCCGCATCGTCACGTTCAATGATGCGGTAGGCATCGCCAATGGAATGCGCGCTGGTGGTGCAGGCGGTGGCGGTGGCTTCGTTTGGACCTTTGGCCCCATACCGGATGCTGACCTGACCAGCGGCCAGATTGACAATGGCTGCTGGAATAAAAAATGGGGATATTTTGCGTGGACCGCCAGCCAGCATGGCGCTGTGCTCGCGTTCGATAATGTCGAAACCGCCGATGCCGGAGCCGATGTGGACGCCGACTCGTTCCGCATTTTCCGGGATAATTTTCAGGCCGGAAGATTCAAGCGCTTCATGCGCGGCTGCCAGGGCAAAATGAATGAAGCGCCCCATCTTGCGCGCTTCTTTTTTCTCAATAAAAACATGCGGATCGAAGTTCTTCACTTCCGCTGCGAAAGTGACGGAGAACCCGGTCGTATCAAATGCCGTGATGGGCGCCATGCCGCTCTGGCCGGCTAGCAGATTGTTCCAGACCTCGTTTGCGGTCTTTCCTACCCCGCAAATAAGACCAATCCCCGTTACAACGACGCGCCGCTTCAAGACTAATTGCCGCCTTTACCGTTCTTCTTGATGTAATCGACAGCGTCCTGCACTGTCTTGATCTTTTCGGCTTCCTCGTCAGGAATCTCCATGTCGAAAGCCTCCTCAAACTGCATTACCAGTTCGACCACGTCGAGCGAGTCCGCCCCAAGGTCTTCCTGAAAAGATGCAGTTGGCGTGACTTCGGCTTCATCGACCTGCAGTTGCTCGACGATGATCTGTTTCACTTTCTCTTCAACGGCCATTTCTTTCTCCTAAACTTTTGTGTGGTCTCCGAAATACGTCGCTCGAGCGCAAACAAGGATTGAAAACCGGCGCGGTTCCTGAAATACGGGCCGCCCTGACCAACCGTGTCCGGACACTTCTTATAAGAGTACAAGGAAACCGCGCTCAAGGCGCAAGGCCGCCCCCGACTCCCATGCTCGAACTTCGAGTGTACTGAGGGCTTATCCCGGTGTAAAGCGGCGAGAATGAAACAGAGAGCGCACGATCTTCCAATATTTCGCAATGGGTCGTCCGGGCCGATTAGAGTAAAGCAGAGGGACGGAATAGGAATGGGAATAGAATCCATCGCGGGAATGGCGGTATTGCTGGTCGTCGGTTTGCTGATTGGCCTGTGGCTAGGCCGGAATTCGCTGTCGGCGAACGTAACGGCCAGCCAGCAGCAGATCAAAGACCTGGAATCGAGAAATGGGCAGCAGGAAAGCGAGCTTCGGAACCTGCGCGAGACGCAAAGATCGATGGAGATCGAAAAAACGCGCTCAGAGGAGCAATTGAAGGCCAGCCAAGAGTCGCTAACCCATCAGCGGGAATTGCTGGAAGCGGCCGAGAAAAAATTGACCGATACCTTTAAGTCACTGGCTGGAGAGGTCCTGCAGGTCAATAGCGAGCAGTTTCTAGGACAAGCCAAAAGACAGCTTGACGCCAAACAGGAAGCTATTGATACCCTGCTGAAACCTGTCAAAGAGACGCTGGACAATCTGAGCAAGCAGACGCAGCAATTGGAAAATACCCGAATTGGAGCTTATACAGAAGTTCTGACAGAAATCAAAAATATCAGAGAGACGCATACCAGTTTAAGGCAAGAGACAACTCAATTGGTTCAGGCGTTACGTGGACCCAAAGTTCGTGGCAATTGGGGTGAGGAGCAGCTTATACGTTGTTTAGAATTTGCAGGAATGAAAGAGTATTGCGATTTTGATACCCAAGTTCATATTCGAACTGATGAGGACAAATCGCTACGCCCGGATGTTGTAGTCAAGTTGCCAAATGAAAGAACTCTTGTTATTGACTCCAAAAACATTTTGTATGAAATATTTTATTTAGCAATAAATGCAAAGGATGAGGTTGACAAAAAAGCACTTTTTCAGCGGCATGCAACACAGGTTCGAAAACATCTAGACGACCTATCATCCAAATCTTATTGGAATAATTTTCTTAACTCACCTGACTTCGTGGTGTGCTTTTTGCCAAGCGAAGCACTATTCAGTGCGGCTTTAGAGCATGATCCAAGTCTGATCGAATATGGATGTAAGAACAATGTCATATTGGCGACGCCGTCCACGCTCATCGCGTTGCTGAAAGCTGTTGCCTATGGGTGGCAGCAGATGGAGATTACACGTAACGCTACTGCGATTAAGAATGCCGGAAACGCGCTCTATGAAAAGCTTGCTGGAATGCAAGTTTACTTTGCTGATCTCAAAAAAGCGTTAACTAATTCTGTAAAGCACTTTAACAACCTGGTGGGCGCGGTGGAAGGACGTGGCAGTGTTTTTTCGCTGGCGGCCAAATTGCATGAACTCGGAATCGGAGAAAAGGAGATTTCCGAAATCGCGCCGATTGAATCAACGACGCGGGCGTTGCTGTCCGATCATTGGGATGAGCCTGTCGAATTAGCAGCCGCAGAAGAATCTTCGGAGAATTGATGCTCCGTCGCGCAAAAGAAAAGCACCGCATCGGAAGAGTCGGCTGGCTGCGTGCCGCGGTTCTGGGCGCGAATGACGGCATTCTTTCCACGTCGAGCCTCCTGCTTGGCGTCGCTACCGCGCGCGCAACGCATAACAATGTCCTGCTTGCCGGTGTTGCTGGACTGGTAGCGGGCGCAATGTCGATGGCGGCGGGCGAGTATGTGTCCGTCTATTCCCAGGCGGATACGGAGCGGGCGGAGCTGAAGCTGGAACGCTCCGAATTGAAGGCAGACAGCCAGGGCGAGCATAAAGAGTTGGCCGCAATTTACGTCAAGCGCGGTCTTAATCCGTCGTTGGCAGATCAGGTGGCGGATCAGTTGATGGCGCATGACGCGCTGGAAGCCCACGCCAGGGACGAACTGGGAATTACGAAGATCAGCAAACCGCGTCCGGTGCAGGCCGCATTGACCTCTGCGGCGAGCTTTGCTGCCGGGGCGGCGTTGCCGCTGGCAGTCACAGCGCTGGCTCCAGACAAGATTCTAATCTACGCGGTTGCCGCCACTTCGCTGCTGTTTCTCGCCCTGTTGGGCGCATTGGCGGCGCGCACTGGGGGAGCGAGAATGTTGACCGGAGCCTTGCGGGTAACATTCTGGGGTGCATTCGCGATGGCGATTACCGCGGGCGTGGGGGAACTGTTTGGAGCAGCCGGATGAAGATCAACTCATTTGAAGAAATAGCTCTGCAATTGTCCGACTTCAGATAACTCCTTCGCGAATCGCATCGGCAATGGCAACCGCTTCCCGGGCGGCTTTCACATCGTGGACGCGGACGAGATGCGCCCCAGCGAGTACGGCGGCTGTTATGGATGCGAGCGTGGCATTGCCTCGTTCCTTCGGCGGAGAAAGTTCGCCGTATTTTTTCTCGAGGGTCTTGCCTAGAAATGATTTCTGCGATGTCCCCACGAGGATCGGATATCCGAGCACACCCAATTCATCAAGCTCTGCCAGCAGCGGATAATTTTCATCGCCAACTTTGCCGAATCCAAATCCAGGATCGATCACGATGCGCTCCGGCTGCACTCCCGCCGCCAGGGCCGATTCCACCCGCTCGCCTAGTTCGCGCAAAACCAAAGAAACCACCGCATCACCTGGCAACCGAGGCTGGGTCCGCCACTCCTCCATTTTTCCGCGCGTGTGCATCAGCACCACGCCACAGCCGAGTTCCGCGCAAGCAGGCGCCATATCCCGGTCCCATAAAAATCCACTGACATCATTAACGATCTCCGCGCCTGCGCGAACGGCGGCTCGGGCTGTCTGCGACTTGTATGTGTCGATGGAGATTACGGCGTCAGACCGCGCGCGCAGCACGGCTTCGATCACCGGCAAAACGCGATCCATTTCTTCCGGTGCGGAGACAGGCGGACGATCGCCCGGGCGAGTCGATTCTCCGCCGATATCGAGGATGTCGGCTCCTTGATTGAGCATCTTCAGCGCGTGCTCGACCGCTTTTTCCGAAGAGAAAAATTTGCCTGGATCGGAAAACGAATCCGGCGTGACGTTGACCACACCCATCAATAAAGTTCGCTCGCCCAGCGTCAATCGGCGCGAACGGAGTGCCCAGCGGAACTGTCGACGGGAGGCCACGATCATGCCAAGATTCTAGTGCCAGGCGGTCTATAGTAGGGGGACCGGAATCGCTTCCAGGCAGTTTGATGCAGATCGCGCCATCGTCACCTTGCCGCTTGGAGTCTTGCAGAGCGGCTCGGTTGAGTTTTACCCGGAGCCTGGAGACATTTTGCAATTGGCGAGATCGGCCAGGATGGGGCAGGTGAGGCGCCTCGATCTGCTATTTCGCGAGCGCTTCTGGACGCAACAAAGAAGCTCAGGCTCGCAGATTCAGTTAGACGACCTCAGCTTTTTGTTTGCTTTCGATGAAGTGCCGTCTGCCTGGTGGACACAGTTTCCCAGTTGTAATGGCCGGATAACAGGATGGGTCGGAGGACCACGCAGCAATGCTCTGGCGGAGATGACGGTCGCCGAGGTGGGCAAGAGAGCCTGCAGCGCATTGGGGCGTGTATTTCATCTGCCGGTAAATGAGATTGAGACGCTACTGAACTGTTGTTATTCGCATAACTGGCAGCGCGATCCGTTGTCGATGGGCGCATATAGTTATCTGCCAGCGGGTTCTGTCTCTGTTCCCAATCAAATGTGCGATCCCATAAAAGAAACGCTGTATTTTGCTGGGGAACATACGGATACCACCGGTCACTGGGGGACAGTCCATGCAGCTTTGCGCAGTGGTCTGCGCGCGGCTGCGCAGATATTACAAAGCTAAAGCTCGGATCGAAGCTCCATTTCGTTAATCCCGGTACGGGTAATTCGTGTTTTGCGCAATCCACTGTTCTTACTTGTTGGCGATCGGAAGCGTCAGCTCAACTGAGTCATGCGCTCCGTTCGTCTTATTCTCGACTTCGATCTTCACGGAATACGCATTTTGTTTTGCATCTCCGACAAACCCGGAGATGACTCCGCTCTTATCAATCGAAAGTCCGGCCGGCGCGCCCGTCATGTGGAAGACCAGATCGTCTCCATAGCGAAATTTCATCTGATAGGGCAAGCCATTTTCATCCGCGGAGACGAGATGACCGATGGACGCGCTGGTTGCGATCTCAAATCGATAGAAGTGAGATCGAACGGCAGCCGGTAATTCCGTCGTGGCGATCAGAGGATCGGTCAGTCTACCCTGCGCGGAAGGTCCGCTGTTGCGTCCTTCCCGGTCAACGGCCACAACGCGATAGAACGGCCGCCACAAATTTGGCGGAAGAGTAATCGATTGAATTGCGCCTATTGTTTCGAGCAACAGATTCGCCTCGGCCTCTTGAATCCCCTTTAATCCGTCATTGTATTTATAAGGGCTATCGTGCGCGGTGAATCCGCGTTCTTCGCTGCCGTAGATGCGATATCGCACAGGCGCAGTTCCGTTTTTACCGCGCTGCCAGCTTAGTTCCACGGTGCGTTTGGCCGGATTGAAGTTCGCAGTGACATCGATGGGCACTCCCGGAGCGACTGCGGTGAATGAAGAGGTTTTCGACCATGGCCCCCACACGCCCTGTTCGCTGCGCGCGCGCACGCGCCAGTAATATTTCTGGTCTGGATTCAGCAGTCCAACGTAGGGCAGCTCAAAAGCAGACGTGCCTTTATATGCGGTGCGGCTGATCAATTTGTGAAAGTTGGGCGACAGCGGCCAGCGCATATCGGGAAATTCACTCAATGCAAACTCATAGTCTGCGGGAGTTGTTTCCGATCCCGGACGCCATTGAAATTTGACCTGCGTTCCCGAATAGGTTTTTCCGTTGCCGGGTTGCGTCAGAATTGGAGCTGGAGGTATCCATACGTCGGCGTCGCACTCGTTCCAATTCTGGGTAATTTTTACTTTCTGTGCTCCCTGGGAATCGTCGGTATAGAGGAACTTGTTTTCGCCCAGCACCATCTCTGGCATGGCCAATTGCGCCATCTGCAATGTGGAGTGAAGATCGAAGCCCTTGAGCACGACCTCCGGCTGAGAAGACGGGCTGCGCAAGGTGAAGCGAAGGATGTAGTCGTAGCGAGCCGGGTCAGTCTGCGGGAAAAACGAATTCAGATCGACATACATCCGGCTGAAGTCGCTAGCCCAGCTTGTCCGCACGTCCTTCCATGTACTGCCGCCGTCATAGCTGATGGAGATGGCGATAGCATCGCTTTTCAAATTTTCACGCGCCAGATCGACGGTTACGTGGCCGCCCACAATGGGATATGCGCTTTTCACCGGAACATCGACGGTTCCAGTGGCGGCAGTCAGATAAAGACCGCTGCCGAATTTCCCCGCAGTCCGGAGCTGCACGGTATTTGCTTTCAGATATTGCAGTGTGGATGCCTTGCTTAGATCGGGATCGTAGGCCATGTTGCCGTCCATGGCGTGCGCAGCGACTCGCCAGCGTTTGTTCCACTGCTGCGGATCGTTGGAACCGCGGTCGGAAGGATATGGACTGGCATGGAAGCGGCCGGCTGGATTCCAGGCCCAGGTAATGGACTCATTGGGGCGCAGCGTGAAGTCCATGGTGTGCTTGGTAAAACTTTCTTGTTCTCCTGAGCGTTCTCCCTCCCAATAGATAAGCGCCGCGCCGCCCTCATCGGTTAACGAGTTATCCGGGGCAAGCACACCATAGGTATGGGTGCGCTTCATCAGATCGTGATCGGAAACGATCTGCGATTCCGAAGAAATGGTTTCGTTATCGCGCAGCAGGGAAATGATGCTTTCATCGGAGTCCAGCTCGTGCCATGCGCCATCGTAGTAGACCTCCGCGAGGCTGTGGCCGGTGGGATATCCCTTGCGGACCTTTAAGCCCGCGGCACGCCACAGATCGCTGATGTCCCTGCTCTCGTTGTAGCAAAGCGAATAGCCGTAAGCATTCACCCGCTTCACCACGTCATCCACTTCATGATCCTGGCTGGTTGCGTGGAAGCGGTTGTTGATCTCAAATTCCCAGATGCGCCGAGCCTTCTCCTTGTCGCTCATTCCAGGCTTGATGATGGAGTCGACAATCGATTGCAGGTTGCGGGTATCGGGCACGCCTTCCCGCCGCAACCAGGGATTGACGACCGGAGTGTCGCCGACATTCTCAATTGTCACCGATATATTGGGTTCCCAATACTGGTCATACGCCCAATAACCGATCGGGTCGCGAGTCATCGGACCGTCGATCTTGCCGCCCAAATCGACCGTGTATACGCTTCGAGAGGAATCGATGATCTGAACGTGGTTCTTCCCGTTGCTCCCACACTGCGATTGCAGATCGGCAGCTGAGGCGCTGGCGGTCAGCAGAGAGCCGGCGATGAGCAGGGACCAAAAGGCAGGCTTCAAATTTTCGATTCGCAAACGTAGTGACATTTCGCTTCTCAATGGCCCCCGCTTACGTTCATCGGATGTGGATTCGGCACGACCGTAATGGTGATCTTCGAGGGGTATTGGCTGGAATGATGAACTTCATTGTGGGCGATTACCCCCTTCGCTTCATCGTAATTGTTTCCGCCGGTGTTCAGGTTGCGGTCGAAGCGGGGAAAGTTGCTGCTCGACACTTCAATCCGCAGGGAATGGCCGGCAGGAATATAGTCGCTGGTGTTCATCGGCTCGAACGTCGCCTTGTAAACTTTGTCCGGTTCCATCCAGGCCAGCGGCTTGTCGTATCCGTTGCGGTAGCGCATCCGCTGGATGTCTTCATCCAAATTGTAGGCGGGTCCATTGGGGGTGACGTCGATCAGTCGCACGGTAAAGTCCGTGTCCTTCGCATCTGACGATACATAGAGCGTGATGTCGATGGGCCCGCTGACTTCTGTTCCTTCCTTGAAAGGCCCTGTGGTGTAGACCAGGATATCGTTGCGTGTCTCCTTCTCACGCTGATCGTAAGCACCCGGATGAACCGCGTTTCCTTCGCAGCAGAAATTTCCACCCAGTGAAGTTACCGGATTCATGGGGTCATACGTGAACCGATCGCCTTTATCCTTAGCGGGCGGAGTCGTAGTCAGCAATCCATCTCCATAAAGGGTGTTCGCTTGCCCGGCGCTTGAGAGATAGAGGGTCTTTTGTACCGAGCCTTCCGGCGGCCAGGTGTTGGAGGTCTCCCAACGGTTCTCGCCCATGACGTAATAGCGGATCTTCGGCATGGTTTCAAGAATGTGGTTGTCCTCGCCCTTCAGGAAGTCGTCGAACCAGCCGTAGGTCAGCGCACTCATATCCAGGCGGGCATCCCCCATATCGCGTTCGCCGACGATGGTGTGTTCCGTGGCGGATGCATAGCCGCAATGGCCGGTGGGCGCGATGACGGCATACTGTTCATTGGCGATATCGGGCCGCGCGGTCTTGCGGACGAAGTTATATGCGGCCAGGTTCGGGCCGGTCGACAGGTCGTACCAGGACATGAACCACAATCCCGGCACATTGATTTTCATGCTGTCGTTCCAGAGGCCGCCTTTATACCAGGCAGGATCGTTCGGCGTGCGCTCGATCATGGCGCCGCCGGTAGCCACCGGCATATGGTCGGCGAAGATTCCCTTCGGTCCGCCGACGGCCTTAATGATGTCCATCTCCGGCAGATGCCGAAGCGCCTTCGACCAATCGACGGGGGGATAGCGGGCATCGAGATCGAACGCTTTGGAAGCGTTGATCAGATCCGCCTGCGAGGTATTGGGAGGAAACATGGGTCGAACCTGATTTTGCACTCCATAGAGCCAGTCAATAAACAACATCTGGACGGCTCCGCCGCGATACCAGTTTCCTTGTTCGTAATATGGGCCGACTCGGCCAACGCCAGCGCCGAATCCTTCAGGAATAAATGCTGCGTCCGCGGGATTTCCCATTGCGGTTACCGCAAGCTGCCATTCCGCGGTGGAAGAACAACCGATGGTTCCGACCTTGCCATTCGACCAGGGCTGCGCGGCGATCCAGGAAAATTCGTCGTATCCGTCGGTCAGCGGCGGCCCAAGGATGTCATAGTTTCCTTCAGAGAAGAATTGCCCGCGTTCGTTGATCTCGACATAAGCATAGCCGCGCTTAACCGCTTGCAGTTCGGAGCCCATGTTGCGCGGAGCGCCCAACGAGATGCTCCAGTAATTGAAGTTGTAGGGCGTCCGGACAAAGATAGTGCCGTATTTTTTCGACTCGTCTTTCGGGCGATAGATGTCGGCCGCCATTCGCTTGCCGTCGCGCATGGGGATCATAACCTTGCGGTCGATGATCGCCACCGATTCCAGTTCTTTTTCAATCTCGTTGTTCTTCGTGATCTGCGCCTGCACAGAGTCGGCTTTCTGCGCTGACGCGATAGGGCCAGTGCAGATATTTCCCAGGAGAAGAGATGCGGTAAGCAATGAAAGCGCGATATTTTTGGGCACTAGAAAACCTCCGGAAGAGCGGGACAGAGAATTGCGAGAAGAAGACTGGAACACGCTGTCCCATTATCCTCCAGAAGGAGTCATGGCGATTGTGTCCCCGTTATAATTCGTGAGCAACCATTCAACAGACGGTTCGTCGTCCGAAAATGTTTCACACACTAACGATGAGGAGTTTTTCTATGTCACTTTCCCGCCGTCAATTTGTCGTTGGACTGGGTACGGCAGCGGCAGCAACAGCGATTCCGGCCAGAGCGGGAAATTTTCTTGGGACGCCGGATCGCCTTTATCCGCCGGTCGATCTCTCCTATTTCGACGTTCCGATCTCCCACGGTCCACCGGCGATCCGGATTGGCTATTCCGCCATCACCTGGGGCGGAAAAGACCGGCAGGCGATTGAAGAAATTTCTGCGGTGGGATACCCGGGCATCCAGCTGCGAGCGAATGCCCTGACGGAATTTCCCGATCCCCACGCATTAAAGGACTTGCTGGCGAAGAACCATCTGGCCTTTGTCGCTCTTTCGAGCGGTGGGGCGCCGCTCGATCCCGGTCAGCAGTCCAAAGCCATCGCCACGCACACCCGGAATGCGCGTTATCTGCGCCAGGCAGGCGGGAAATACCTGCAGGTGATCGCCGCTTCAAGCCGAGGGCAGCACTTTACCGTCTCGGACTACAAGCGAGAAGGTCAATTGCTGACCGAGATTGCCAAACGAGTGTCGGATTATGGAATCCAGACAGGGCTCCATAACCACATGAATTCCATGGGGCAGACGCCAGAACAAGTGGAAGCGATTCTGGAAGCTGCCGATCCTCGCTACTTAAAGCTCGAGTTGGATGTCGCACATTATTTTCAAGGTGGCGGCGATCCCGCCGCGGCTATTCGCCAATACAGCGACCGGCTACTATTCCTGCACTTGAAAGATGTCGAACATACCGTGACCCCCGATGGCTATCAATTTGTAGAACTCGGACAGGGGAAGGTGGATTTTCCGGCGATTTTCAAAGCGCTGCGCGATGTTCGCTTCCGCGGCTGGGGGATTGTGGAACTGGATAGTGAACCGGCGGGATCGACGCGCACGCCGAAGCAATCTGCCGCGCTGAGCAAAGAATATCTGACGAAAAAGTTAGGAGTCTCTATATGAGCTGTCCGTTTCGGCTGGCTGTCATCAACGATGAGATTTCGCAGGATTTTGGCCACGCCTGCCAGGTTGCGTCCAAAGATTTTGGACTCAGCTGGATTGAATTGCGCGGGCTGTGGAACAAGACCCTGGCGGATCTGAATGCAAAAGAGATTGCAGAAGCCCGCGGAATTCTTGAAAAAAATCGGCTGCGCGTCACCGACATTGCCAGTCCATTGTTTAAAGTGGATTGGCCTGGAGCGCCGGTTTCACGCAACAGCGAAAAACGCGACCAGTTTCATGCCGACTTTGATTTCAAGCAACAGGACGAATTGCTGGAGCGGTTGATTGAGCTGACAAAAGTCTTTCAGACGAACCGGATTCGCTGCTTCGATTTCTGGAGGCTCGACGATCCCAGGCCGTATCGCGCGGCGATCAATGAGAAGCTGCGGACGGCGGCGGAAAAGTGCGCGAAGCACAATGTCATTCTTCAATTGGAAAATGAGATGGCCTGCAATACCGCTACCGGCGAAGAAGCTGCGGCGCTGCTGCATGCCATCCCCAACAAAAACTTTATGTTGAACTGGGACCCGGCAAATGCGGCCATGATCGGCGCTACTCCTTATCCCACCGGTTACGATCTGCTGCCGAAAGAAAGAATTGGACATTGCCATTGTAAGGACGTGACGGTCTCCGCGGACGGCAAGCGGGCCTGGGCGCCGGTCGGCGGAGGCATTATTGATTGGGTAGGCCAGTTTCGCGCGCTGAAGCAGCAAGGCTACCACTATGGCGTGAGCCTCGAGACCCACTGGCATGGCGCTGGGACGCCCGAAGCCTCATCGCGGGTCAGCATGCAGGGGTTGAAAGCGACGCTGCGGAAAGCAGGAATCAATTGCGGCTGAATTGAAGTTCAGCGGTCATTTCAGTATGGCGTTTGACCCTGCCTTCGGCACATGCATAGACTGAAGTTAATTCAGAGATCAATCCATGTGGCATAGACACGCAGTGCGGTTCCGCTTTTTCACCCTTGGACTTTCAATCGCGGTGTGGATGTTGGGCAGCCTGTCGTCCGTTCAAAGCCCAGCCCAGACAACGACACAGCCTGCCGGTCAAAGTTCAAGCTCTTCGTCCTCGTCTTCCTCAGGGGCGACGACACAGCCCGCCGAGAGCGAGCTGACTCTGCATCCGCCTGCGACGGCGCTGCAGAAGCCTCCGGCGGTCGTCAATACCAATGGGCCGGCTACGTCGGTCGAAGCGTCTGAATCTGTTTTCGATGTAATGGCGGCATTGAATACCTGTGGTTACAACGAAGGGCTCGCGGTCTCCGATCCGGTGCGGCAAAAAGTCCGCGACGATATCACCCAGGCATTGGAGAAGTCGGAGTCTGCGCGTCAGTCCCGCGACCGGCTTTGTGGGTTCATCCACACGCACACCATGAAGAGTGTGAAGTTGAACCTGGCGGCGTATATCTCCCTGGCTTTATTTCTGACACCGCCTCCGGAATTGACGCCCAATGTCGCTCCGTCGGATTTGCCGCCAGACGCGGCAACTCTAATCGATCTGCCGCAGTATCTGCGGGATTTTTCCCAGGCAGTCGATCTGCATTTGATCTGGGTCCTGCATCATCCTGCGTACGACGCGGAAGTGGTCAACGTGCATGTGCCGCTGGCACAAATGCTGGTACAGATGGATTTGTATATGAAGCAGCCGCCTGTCACCTATGGCGATCGGCGCTTTCTTGTCATTCTGGAGCCGCTGATTGCTCCCGGCGAAATGAATGCTCGCGTTTACGGCGGCGACTACATCGTGGTGGAATCGCCGGTTAACGGAAAGATTGATTTGAAGCCGGTGAAACACACGTATCTCCGATTCGTGCTGGAGCCGCTTATCTACGCGCGTTCGACCTCGATCGATAAGTTGACGCCGATTCTTGAACTGGTGCAGCCCTCGCCGCTGTCTTATCAATATAAAAGCGACATCCTTTCCCTGGTCACGGAGTGCATGATTCGTGCCATTGAGGCGCACACTATGGATACGGGAATCCCACCTTACAAGATTCCCAGCCACATCGACCGCAACCAGTTGGCCGCTGTCAATTCTGCAGAGAATGATTACGAACACAAAGTGGAGGCGGTGCGCAGGCAGGCAGTTCGCTCCGACATGGTACAGGGGTTCATTCTGACGGATTACTTTTATGGCCAGTTCCGGCAATTTCAAGACAATCCCACCACGTTGCAGGAAGCCGTTGGAGAGATGGTCTACGGTATGAATGTGGATGTCGAAAAACATCGCGTCCAGGACATCGTCTTTGCACCCCAGAGCGATCAGGACGTGATGCAGCCGGCGTCTCCGCAAGCCGCAATGCTGGATGAAGGGGAAAAGAAGCTGGTTGCCGGAGACATTGCCGCCGCCGCCGATATTGCCCAGAAAGTTCTCGATGCGCATACGGGCGATTCGGGACGCGCGGAATTTCTACTGGCGCGCGCGGACATTATGAGCGGAAAGATGGATGCAGCAGAACAGGCCTTTACCCAGGCGGCGCAGGTATCTCATGATCTGCGCACGATCGCGTGGTCGCATATTTACCTTGGCCGGCTGGCGGATCTACAGGGGGACCGCACGACGGCCGTGGCGGAATATCAGACAGCCATGAAGACCCGCGACGGCCGACCCGATACCGCGCAGGCCGCGGAGGCCGGGTTGAAAGCTCCATTCGCTCCGCCGCAGGCGGGACGGCAGAATTCCGACAGTCAGAACTCGCCGCGATAACCGGTGCGGCACGGATAGCTCAAATGGACTCGCTTAAAGGAGCTTGGGTCGCATTGCTCGATACCCGATCTGAATTCGTCATGCGTCCGGCGGAGGACTCGCTGGACACCGAGACGGTCAGCCCAGGCCGCGTGGTTTTGCTGGAGCGCCTGCAGCAGGTGCTCGCATATAAATTTCGAAATCCGGCACTGCTTGAACTGGCGCTGACACACAGTTCCGTGGCTTATGAGGTACACCAGGAACGGAAGCCGCAGGATGACAACGAACAGTTGGAATTTTTAGGGGACGCCGTTCTGGGCCTGGTGGTCACAGAACATCTTTTTCGCGCCTACCCGGAATTTTCCGAAGGCCTGCTGACTTGCCTGCGTGCTCAACTCGTCAGCCGCCAGCATTTAGGGAAACTGGGACAGAAACTCGAACTGGGACGCTATCTGCATCTGGGGAAGGGAGAAGAAAAGAGCGGTGGCCGAAAGAAAGCCGCAATTCTCGCGAATGCAGTCGAGGCGGTGATCGCGTCCATATACATCGATTCCGGGCTGCTGGAAGCTGCGCGGCTGATCCGCGAGTGGCTCTTCGATGAAAAATTGGAGGCGTTGGTTGCAGGAGCGCGCTCGGGCGAAGGTGTCGGCGATCATAAATCTTCACTGCAGGAATATTTTCAGGCCCATGAGCTGGGACAACCAAAATATGAAGTGACGTCCGAAGCAGGGCCCGATCATCGAAAGACTTTTGTCATCGCGGTGAAGCGAATGCAGGCGGCGGGCGAGGAACAGACATTGGCATCGGCCACAGGCACCCGGAAGAAAAGCGCCGAGCAGGAAGCCGCCCGGTTGGCGCTCGAATATTTACGCAACGCCGAGCTATCTGCGGGAGAACCACCGAAATGACGAGCGAGATGAAACCCGCTGTCGATGCGTTGTCCACGGCTGCAGCAGAGGCCGGGTCCACCCCTTCTTCATCGGGTACCGCTCCGAATTCTCATGTACCAGCGCCAGTGATCCACCATCACGAAGTGCTGATCATGTTGCAGACCACCCTGACATTTCTGGTGGGGGCGCTTTTCGTGTTGACCTTTATTGTCCAGCCGTATCGCATTCCTTCCGGGTCGATGGAAGATACCCTGCTAATTGGAGATTTTTTGCTGGTGAACAAAGCTGTGTTCGCACCGCCCGGACGATGGGGGCACTTGCTGGCGTATGAGCCGGTTCGGCGGGACGACATTGTGGTGTTTCACTATCCGGTCGATCATTCCCTCCATCTGGTAAAGCGCATCATCGGAGTTCCCGGCGATCGCATCCATCTCCACTACGGCAGGGTTTTCATCAATGGGCGAGCGCAGAACGAACCTTTCGCGATGTATATCCGCAGTTTTCCCAGCGTATTTCGAGATGAATTTCCGACTCCGACGTATACCGATCCCGGCGTAAGCACGGGATGGTGGAGAGAGATGAGGCAGGATGTGCAGAACGGCGAGCTGGTTGTTCCGGGGGGAGAATATTTTGTCCTGGGCGACAACCGGAACGACAGCATGGACAGCCGTTACTGGGGGTTTGTGCCCCGACAGAACATTGTCGGAGAGCCGTTTCTGGTCTATTTTTCTGTTGTAACCCCGGGGCGGTCCGAGATTACTGGGCTGGACAATGGCGTGGGGACTGGCAATGGCTATCGCCTGGGCAATGATAGACTGGCCCACGAGCATGCTTGGTGGAGCAGTCTGGCCGGGTTCGCCCGCTGGGATCGAATTTTCCACGTCATTTACTAACAAATCTCAACGGAGAAAACTTTGGCCGGCAATCAACCTGCGCAAGATCCTCTCAAACCCCATCAGGACGAAACCGCATACGAGTTTTTTGCCTCTATCTGCGCGGTGCTGGTAATCGGCATCTTCATCATCACCTTCGTTTTTCAGAACTTTGAAATCCCGAGTTCTTCGATGGTGAAGACGATTCTGGTTGGCGATCACGTTTTGGCTGATCGAGTCACCTTTGCACCGCCAGCACGTTGGGCTCCTTTTGTGCCTTATCGAAACATACGCCGTGGAGATATCATCGTTTTCTATAAACCGGGCGAGCCAAAATTGTTCCTCGTCAAGCGCGTGATCGGAATTCCGGGCGATCATCTGCATCTGGATCACGGGGTCGTTTATCTCAACGGCAAAGCACAAAATATGCCCTTCGCAACATTGCCGTCAGATGATGGCAATCCGAACGATGCATATTATCCCTATCGGGATGACTTCCCCGCAGTTGCTCCGCCGGAAGGCTCTCAGGTAACCGCTACGTGGATGGTCGATCTGCCGAACCACATTCAAAATGGAGACCTGGTGGTACCTGCGGGCGATTACTTTGCCATGGGCGACAACCGGATGATCTCGCTCGACAGCCGCTACTGGGGCTTTGTTCCGCGGGCCAATATTATTGGCCGGCCGATGTTTGTGTATTGGTCTTTTGTCACGCCGGAAGATCAGGAGTACAAGACCTCCATAGGAGATCGGCTGGCTTTTATGGGCCATATCGTTGTTCATTTCTTCGACCAGACACGCTGGCATCGGATGTTCCACCGCATACTCTAATGGCGTGCATGGCATTGCCAGGCAAAAGCACAGAAGATGTGGGCTAGGAATTCTCTCTTGACGCAGCCGTTCCCCAAAGAACGGCTGCACATAACTTCAACTCACCACATTGCAGTATCTGTGCTTTTGCTTTAGAAACGCGTCGCATCCATGATTGATTCCGCCAGTTCGCCCGATTCGCACACAGAAGAGCCATCGATTTCCGAAAGCGTGCCGCGTTGGAGCCGAAAGCGTCTGTTGGCGGCCGCGATATTTCTGCTGGTGCTGATCATCGTCGCTCCTCCATTTATCAACATCAATCGCTTCCGGCGCAGCATCGTACATTCCATCAGCGCGGGTCTGGGGCGGCCGGTGGAAGCAAGCTCCGTGGAGCTGCAATTGTTTCCCCGACCCGGATTTGTGCTCCATAACCTGACTGTTTCCGAAGATCCGGCCTACGGCGCAGAGCCGGTAATGATGGCCGCAACAGTCACCGCCGGATTGCGGGCCAGCACACTGTGGCATGGCCGAGTGGAAATTGCGAACCTGCGCTTCGATGCTCCCAGCGTGAACCTGGTGCGCAATACACAAGGCCGCTGGAATTTTGAACATCTTCTAGTGAACTCTCCCGCATTGCAGTCGCACAGAACCGCGGTCAGTGAACCCATGCCGTTTCCCTACGTGGAGGCGACCAACGCGCGGATCAATTTCAAACTGGGGCCGGATAAGCTCCCATTCTCCCTGCAACGGGCAAATCTTGCTCTCTGGAAAGAGGCGGGCCACAAATGGCGAGTGCGTATTCGTGCCTATCCGGTTCGTACGGATTTATCGATTGCGGATGCGGGTGAGATTCGTGGATACGGCACGCTGATTAGCCAGGCAACATTGATGGATGCTCCGATCTACATCCGGTTGGAGTGGCGACGCGTGCAATTGGGAGAAATTACGCGGCTGCTGCACGGAGAAGATGAAGGATGGCGAGGGAGGGTGGATTGGACCGCGCGGGCCATCGGGACACTCGCCGATACAGCGTTGACGACAGATATTGCGATCAGAGAATTTCGGCGCGCGGAATTTGTGCCTTCTGCCGGATTAGACCTTTCGGCCCATTGCGCGGGCCGGTACGCGCGCAACGATCCGAGGCGCGATTCACTGACATGCAACGCACCTTTAGGAAGTGGGCAACTCCGCTTGCGCGGAAAATTTCCTGGGGTGCAACCCTTGCAAACGGATTCGGCTGCGACGGATCGTCATCGTGCACGAAAGGCCATTGCGAAGAGAGGTCGGAATACGCCCGCCGGAATTTCGCCGCACATTCCGCAGGCAGATACCGTATCGCTGCAAATGACATTGCGGCAGGCGCCGGCTGCTTTTTTCCTCGACCTGTTGAGTCACATCCATCCCGGCTTGTCTTCGGATGCGACGGCTTCGGGGGAAGTGAATGGAAACGTGGACTGTCCCTGGCATGGCCTGGATACACTCTCCGCGTGCACAGGCGGAATTCATGCGACGGAACTTCGTCTGGGACTGCCCAATCTGGAGAAGCCGCTCGCATTCTCACCGGTGCAATTGGTTTCGGCATCGCCTGGAGCGGGGGGGAGCAGCTCACAAGGCCGTTTTGTGCCTACGATCTGGAAGTTATCTCCGTCGCATGTCGGGCTGGGAGGCCCGAGCGCGGCCACACTCACGGGTGTGCTGACATCGAGCGGCGCTCTGTTGCAGCTTCGTGGACCGACGGATCTGAAGGAATTGGGCAAATTGGCGCAGACGTTGAAGGTCCCGGCTTTTTCCGGCGCAGTCCAATCTATGCGAGGCGCGGCGCAGATAGCTCTTTCGCTGCAGAGCTCGTGGCTGCCGCAAACCGGCAATGCTTCTGCAATGGGGGCGGATATTGGGCAGGGCTCCCAAAGTTCGACCGCCGGTTTTGCGCCCTCGCAATGGACCGGAAGTTTGCAGTTGCAGAACGCAACCATACGTCTGGCGGCTTTTCCGGTGGATTTACAACTCGCTTCCGCCCAGGTAGACATACTCCCAGCGGGCGTCCAGTGGAATGCGCTTCATGGCGCGTTGGCGCAAATTCCATTTGAGGGAAGTTTTTACTGGCAGGTTCCATGTTCCACGGCAACATCCGCCTGCGCGCGAAGGTTTGACCTGCACATGGCAAACCTGAACGTCTCGCATCTACAGGCCGCGCTGGTTCACAATGGCGATTCATCGAACCTTATCAACCTGATCGATTCCTGGACTGGAAGCTCGCCGAAGTTGCCGTTGATGGCGGGTACATTGAGCGTGGGCGTTCTCTCTGTAGGGAAAGTTTCGATGAAAAATGCCGTGCTGAAACTGCAGATCCAAGGGCACGAAGCGAAGTTACTGGGGATCTCTGGAAAGATTTTCAATGGAAGCTTGTCGGGAGAGGAGATGGCGGCAACTGCCGCTCCTTCTGTTTTGACGAATACGGCCCAGGGAGAGACGGGTTCGATGCAATGGGGCAATGGAGCGCCGGTATACACATTGCGGGCGACTCTCCAGCACATTCAGCCGGAGAATGTGGCTGCCATCTGGCACGAACGCTGGGGGCCGGGAACGGCAAACCTGAAGATCGATCTAAAAACGCGAGGGTGGTCGGCATCGGATCTGGCGCAGAATGCCAATGGAAAATTTTCCGTTGTCTGGTTGAACGGCGTTCTATCGACTGGCGATGTGACTTCCTCAACCGCGGGTTCCACCGAAACATTTCAACAGTGGGACGCGAGGGGAACCATCCACGACCGGAAGCTGTTGCTGGGATCAAGCCAGATCATTCCGACGATCCCGCATTCCGGCGACTCGCAGGAACAGATCCTTTCTGCTGGCGCACAATCGGTCAGCGGAACCATCAGCTTCTCCAGGATGCTGGATTTGAAACTGCATCCGTCCGGAATTTCGTTGAAAGGCCCAATCGGCATGCCGACAATTTCTATGCCGCCGAGGCCCGAGACAGTAAAGACGCAAAGCCAGTAAAAATCGCCAGTGTTTTAGGTCCAAATTCCGGTCTGAAGGAAACCAATATTAGCCGGCGGACGTTCTCTTCCGTATTTTTCTTCGCTTGAACACATACACCAGAAATCCTGCCGCGATAACTGCCCCTGCCGCCGCGAACAATAAGAAATGCTGCTTCACGCCATGCACGATCAGATCCATGATCTGCGGACCGAATGCGACCGCCAGCACGGCCGTCACCATGTAGTGGATTGCGCGTCCGATAAGGACCGATCCCATGTAAGGCAACACGCGCATCTCGAACACGCCGGCCCCAAAGGCAAACAGCTTAAAGGGAAACGGAGGCGGCATAGCGGCCGGCACCATGACGGCAAACCAGTGGTGCCGGTCGAAGCGGACTCGCATCTGTTCGTATTTCGCGTGATCGACGTGCTTCAGCAGGAACAATTCTCCCCCGGCCCTGCCGATGTAAAATGGAACCAGTGCGCCGACGGAAGCTCCGATCGCCCCAAGGATTGCGTACACCCAAAAATGCCTGCGGTCTGCCCAGGCGTATCCGGCGATGATCAGGTCCATGGGAATGGCGAGCGAGCTGGCATCGATGGCGGCCAGAACGGCGACACCTCCAAAGCCAAGCGGCTTCAGAAATGCGAGCAGAGCCAGTTCCCAATGGTGGAAGAGAGAGGAGATTTTACGCATGAAGAGCTATCTGTAGAGAGATGTCCATTTATCGTACATGGCGGGGTGCCTCGGTCGGTTTTTCGTAAGGTTCTTCCGGATGCGCGGTCTCCCCGGCCAATAAGGCCAGAGCATGAGGCACCAGAGGCAGCACGGCTTCGAGCGATTGCACCGCTGCCCTAGGATTGCCGGGGACATTCACGATCAGGCACTGGCCAAGGGTCCCGGAAACGGCACGGCTCATGGCCGCGAACGGCGTTTCTTTGAGGCCCTCGCTGCGCATCCGTTCGCCAAAGCCGTCCAGGATACGTTCGCAGACGACCCGGGTTGCTTCCGGGGTAATATCGCGGGCAGTAATGCCAGTCCCTCCGGTGGTGACGACCAGCCGGGTCCGTGCCGCCTGCTGGCGCAATATGGAAGCAATCTCCTCCAGGTCGTCAGGAACGATCAAGATTTCTTCCACGAAAAAGCCGGCATGCCGCAGACGGCTCGCGACCTCCGGCCCGGAACGGTCTTCCCGCTGACCGGCGAAACAGGAATCGCTTACGGTGATGACGACGGCATTCACATGGCGATTCTACATGGCTGGAACGCCCGATCCGCCCGGCAGACCGGGCAAATAATGAGACAATAATAGGGAGTATGTAAAGTGAGCGCTCATTCCTAGGGGTGAAACTCCATCCGGACGAGCGTCGTCGTTCTAATTGTCGATGGCCGCAACGCAAACACCCCCGAGTCCGCCCGAGAATCCCATAGAGCCGCAGCTTGATCGTTTGCCGACGCGGTACGATTCTCGCTCACCGCATGAGCTGCTCGAGATCATCGACGACCTTGAAGGCTCCCGGTTTTCCGCCCGGGTCCGCGAAGCCATCTGGGTTTCGCTGATCCTGCATCTGCTGATTTTCTGGTGGATTTTATACGGACCGAGGCCAAAGTTTCTGCAAGAAGCCACGGTGGTGAACCCGATGGCGGCTACGCCGGAGAAACCGCCGGAGCAGGTCTACCTGAACATGCCGCCGGACCTGCTGAAGCAGAAACCAAAGCCGACCAACATCATTTCGGATCAGAACCACGTAGCGCAGACGAAACACCCCACGCTCGATCAGAAGACAATTGAGGAGCTGGAAGCGATGCGCCGCGCTGGAAGGCCGACCCCGCCGCCACAGCCGCGCCAGCAGGCTCGTCAACCGCAACCACAACAAGTGCAGCCGCGGCAGCAAGCGCGCGCAGCGGAACCAGTGCAGCCACGGCAGCAATCACCGCAGGAACTGCCGTCCGCACCCAGCCAGTCAGCGCAGATGCGCGAGCAGCCGCGGCAGAAAACGACCAAAGGGCAGCAGACGCAGCAGGCCACCAGCCAGCCAAAGATGTCCGTGGGCGAAATGATCCGGCAGGCCGAGCAGAATGCCCTCCGATCGAATGGAGAAAACGGCGAAAACGGGGAAGGCGCCCCGGTCGCGCATCCGGGGATGCAAGCCGGAGTAGAAGTGTTAAGCGACACCATGGGTGTGGACTTCGGGCCTTACCTACGGCAGGTGGTCCAAGCTACGCAGTCCAGTTGGGACCTGCTGATCCCCGAAGCGGCCCGTCCGCCCCTGTTAAAGAAGGGCAAGGTCGCCATTCAGTTCATCATCACGCCGGATGGCAGCATCAAGCAGATGCAGCTCGTATTGCCTTCAGGAGATGTATCGCTCGATCGTGCCGCCTGGGGCGGCATTACCGGCGCCGGGCCATTCCCGCCGCTGCCGAAGCAGTTTAAAGGGCCCTACCTGGCGCTGCGCTTTTATTTCCTTTACAACGAGCAAACCGGCGAGTTTACGCGGCAATGATCGTTCCGGAGGAACAGGCATTGCGCCGGAGGCAGGCAATCGGCCTGTTGTGGATTGTGCTGGCGGCGCTTCTATTCACCACGCTACGCGCCGGACGGCACGCGATTTTTCTTTCGCGCTGGTGGAGGCTGTGGTAGCTGAAGAACAAGCACCTGGTGCGCAGCCGCTTCTGGTGGCGTTGCATGGTGCAACCGCCAGCGGCAAGACTTCGCTGGCTGTGCGTCTCGCTGAGCGGTTTGGGGGAGAGATTGTCAGCTGCGATTCGGTCGCGGTTTATCGAGAAATGGAGATCGGCACGGCTAAGCCAACGACCGAGGAGCGCGCTCGCGTTCCGCACCATTTACTGGATGTCGTCTCCCTCAATCAGCCTTACACCGCCGGAGATTACAGTCGAGATGCCCGCGTCGCATTGAATGAGATCGTGAAGCGAAAGCGCCTGCCGATTGTCGTCGGCGGCACAGGGCTGTATCTTCGGGCGCTTCTGGACGGACTGTTTCCCGGGCCGCAGCGATCAGAGGCGCTGCGAGAGAGGTTGCGTGCGATTGCTAAAAAGCGTGGCGAAAATTATTTGTGGCGGATTCTGCAACGGCTTGATCCTGTTTCCGCCGCGAAGATTCATGCCAACGATATTCCGAAGATCATTCGCGCGATCGAGGTGACTCTGGAGGCGCGGCAACCCATGTCGGCGGCCTGGGATGCTGGGCGAGACCGGCTCCAGGGTTTTCGCGTCCTGCGCCTGGGATTGAATCCGCCGCGATCCGCGCTCTATGCGCGTATCAATGAACGCGCCGCGAAAATGTTTGACCATGGCCTGATTGAGGAGACCGAAAACCTGCTAGCGCGATATGGGGCGGATTGCCGCCCGCTGGCTTCACTGGGATATAAACAAGCCGCAATGTTTTTGCGTGGAGAGGTATCGCAGGAAGAAGCGACTGCCGCGACACAGCAGGGGCACCGCAATTATGCCAAACGGCAGATGACCTGGTTTCGACGCGAGCCGGATGTGTTCTGGCTGAATGGGTTTGGAGATGAACTATCGACGGTGAAACAGGCAATTTCCCAGATAGAGAACTACAGGAAGATTGAATTTCGCGCCAGCTAATGCGACTATAAATAGTCGCATTAGCCATTCTAAAAATTTCAAATCCTTTGAATGTCAAAACATCAAAAGTTGATTGTGCGATTGCTGTCTAGGCCAAGCGATTTCGAATGGGCGGAATTGAGGGTTTTAATGGATGCGTTCGGTTATGAATTGAAAGCGACGGGCGGTTCCGGAAGGAAATTTATCCACGCTCAGACGCGGGCGACGTTGTTTATGCATGAACCTCATCCCGCAAGAATTTTGAAAGCGTATCAGATACGAGAGATCATTCACTTTCTGAAACAGGAGAAACACATTCCATGAGTCAGACACTCGAATATAAAAATTACAATGGCTCGGTTGTCTATAGCGCGGATGACAAAATTCTACATGGCAGAATTATTGGAATTCGAGATGCAGTGACGTACGAGGGCCGCGATGTGAAGACCCTGGAACAGAACTTTCAGTTCGCGGTGGATGAATATCTGAAATTCTGCAAGACCGAGGGAAAGACGCCGGACACGCCCTTTAAAGGTAGCTTCAACGTAAGACTAGGCAGCAAGCTGCATAAACGCGCTGTACTCTATGCCGAGGAACACAATCAAAAATTGAATACCGTTGTTCACGATGCATTGGAGAAGTATTTAAGCCGGGCAGGCTAGACCGTTTCTCCTGAAGGTGCATATCGCGGAGAGGAGTTACGCGCAGCCTTTCCTTAAAGGAAGGCTGCATAAATGGAAAGTTGGCAATCTATAGCGTCAGGAGAACCGGTCTAAGCTGCCCAAAATAAAAAGCCGCCCATTTGAGCGTCTTTTTATCTATGCAAGGTTTAAGTTATGCTTCGCGGACGCCATCCAGAAATGCTCGCAGTTTGCGCGAGCGAGAGGGATGCCGCAGCTTGCGCAGCGCCTTGGCTTCAATCTGGCGGATGCGTTCCCGCGTCACCTGGAAGCTCTGGCCCACTTCTTCCAGGGTGTGCTCGGAGCCATCCTCGAGGCCAAAGCGCATCTTGATGACCCGCTCCTCGCGCGGAGTCAGGGTGCGCAATACCTGCGAGGTGTAATCCTTCAGGTTGACGCTGATGACTGCATCGGAAGGAGATACCGCTTGATGGTCTTCGATGAAGTCGCCCAGATGGGAATCTTCTTCCTCGCCAATCGGGGTTTCGAGTGAGATCGGCTCCTGCGCGATCTTGAGCACCTTGCGCACCTTGGCGACAGGGATGTCCATGCGCTTGGCGATCTCTTCCGAGGTTGGTTCCCGACCCAGCTCCTGCACCAGTTGCCGCGAAGTGCGGATGAGCTTATTGATGGTTTCGATCATGTGCACCGGGATGCGGATTGTTCTGGCCTGGTCCGCAATGGCACGGGTAATGGCCTGGCGAATCCACCAGGTGGCGTAAGTGGAGAATTTGTAACCGCGACGGTACTCAAATTTATCGACTGCTTTCATCAGGCCAATGTTGCCTTCCTGAATCAGGTCGAGGAACTGCAGTCCGCGGTTCGTATACTTCTTGGCGATGGAAACCACCAGGCGCAGGTTGGCTTCAATTAGCTCACGCTTGGCCTGCTCGGCGTCCATGTCGCCCTGGATCATCTCTCGCTGGGTGCGCCGCAATTCCACAACTGAGACACCGGCGTCGACCTCCAGCTTTTCCAGATCGCCCTTGCAGTTGCGCTGCTGACGGCGATACTCCTTGCGCATTTCCTCGCTTTTGGACTGCTCATGCTTCTGGTCCAATGCCTTGATCTGGCGATCGAGCGCGCGCATGGCGTCGACCGTCTTGTTTACCTTGTCGAGAAGCCGCTTGCGTTCGAGGTTGGTATATTTCAGTTCGCGAATCGCGCGGGAAACCAGAACCTGCTCGCGCCCCAGCGTCCAGCGTGTGCGGCGATGTTCCCGAGCTTTACCTTTTTCCTTGGGATTGATTCCTTCCAGCTTCTCGCGCAGCTGCTGGACTTTTTTGTAATGCTTCACCAGCGAGTCGATGCTGGCCACGGTCGCCTTGGTGCGTGCTTGCAGAATCTCTTCGGTGACTTCCTCTTCATCGAAGATCACCACTTCCTTGATACTGCGCACGCCACGCTTCAGGTCTTCACCAAGCGCGATCACCTCACGGGTTACGATGGAGGAGCGGGAAATGGCTTTCATCACCCGCATCTGACCCCGTTCAATGCGCTTGGCGATCTCGACTTCGCCCTCGCGTGTCAGCAGGGGTACCGTTCCCATCTCGCGCAGATACATGCGGACCGGATCGTTGGTTTTCTCCATTGCGCCGGGCGTCAGATCAAGCTCGACGTCCTCGCTCTCTTCGCTCTCCAGTTCATCGGACTCAGCCGCCAGTTTGGGCTGGTCCTCAAGCAAATCAATTCCCTGCGTCCCGATGGTGGTCATCAGGTCGTCAAGGTCGTCGGCGGAATTCATGTCGCCGGGAATCAGGTCGTTGACTTCACCGAAGGTCAGGTAGCCCTTTTCCTTGCCGGTGTCGATCAACTTCTGAATGTCGTCTTCGTATTTATCGTTCGCCAAAGGCTGTCCCTCTTCTTAAAAGATGCAGATCGTGAGAGTTCCGGACCAGGTTTCCTGTTGAGGCGACACAATTCGGCGCCCGGCCATTCCTAAACGCGGAAATGCGAAGGCACCTTTTTCGTGGCCTAGACTTACAGGAAAACGATCGGTGTCCGTGGGCGGGACAATTTGGATGCGGTCGAAGCCGCGACGGCAGGCCATTGGTTGGCGTCATTCGGACGCCCGGGCGCACGTCCCCAGTTCAACACAGAATACCACGCGCTGCCCAGAGTCGTCTATCTGGTTGATGGCTATGCAACAATACTCATCGATATGGGATTCAGCCAATCAGATTTGTGGTCCCCGGAGAGAGCAGTTATGGCCAGATCGGAAACAAGGTCATCTGTAGTGCAGAGATGGCAGGGAGGAAGCATCCCCGGTTTGCTCGCATTTGTGATTTTTTGCGTTGGAGTTCAGACCGCGCGAGGCCAAAGGGTAGTACTACAGCAAGGAACCCGTTACATCGTTCTGGAGCCCTATGCTGCGAACATCATCCGCATCACTCTTAGCACGATGAAAGACACGGCGACGGCTCCTCCAGGTTATGGAGTTATCGCGTCTCCGGATGCCGCGGATGGACTCGAGCGCATGAGGGTTCGAACGATATTTATCGGTCGAACCGCATGGTGATCACGGTCGCGCCGGGTGAGCCCGCGAAGCCGGAGCCGTGGGACGCGAAATTCAAGGAATTCTTCGGTCCTCCGGGATTGCCCAGCACCCAAATTACTGTTCGCACGCCGTCGGGAAAGACCCTGGTAAATTTAGTGCACTGGTCGATGTGGCCCTATTCGAGCCCAGACCGGCGTTCCTCCGACCCGCGTTTTTATCGAGTCGAAGCAAGGTTCGTTTCGCCCGCCAATGAACACTATTATGGACTCGGGGAAAATCAGGAGGGTTTTCTCGATCACCGGAATCATGTCGTCAACTGCTGGCACAATTATGACGCGCCGGGTGGGGAAAGTGTCTGTATCCCGTTTCTCGTATCCAGCCTGGGTTATGGCCTGATCTGGGACAACCCTTCGAAGACCACTATCGTTCCGGGTTTTGAAGAAGAGACGCAGTGGAGTTCCGAGGTGGGTCAACGTGTTTCCTTTTTTGTAATTGCCGGCGCGACCACAGACGAGATTTACTTGGGATACCGTCAACTGACGGGCCCGACGCATCTTCTGCCGAAGTCCGCCTACGGGTTCATCCAGAGCAAGTTGCGGTATGGCTCCCAGTCGGATGTGCTCTCCGTCGCGCGGGGCTACCGGGAGCGGCACCTTCCCGCCGATGTGATGGTGGTCGATTTTCTTTATTACACCAAAATGGGCCAGATGGATATGGAACCGGACCAGTGGCCAGATCCGGCGGCGATGAACCGGCAGCTTCACGCCATGGACTTTAGCAGCATGATCAGCGTCTGGCCGCAGTTTGTTCCAGGCTCGAGGTTCTACCAGCAGCTTGCGGATAACGGCTGGCTGATCCACCACGCCGATGGGACGCCGGTGAGCTTCGGATACCAGAAAGGCTCGAACATCGACACGACGAATCCGGCAGCAGCCCACTGGTTCTGGAATACGATCCGAGACAACCTCGCCGCCAAGGGTTTCGATGCGTATTGGCTGGACGAGACAGAGCCGGACAACCCTCCCAATGGCGCGTATTTCTATATCGGTCCCGGCACGCAGTATTTCAACGTTTATCCTCTGTTCCATACCGCGGCGGTCTATAACGGCATGCGTGACGACCTTCATCGACGGGCGCTGATCCTGGCGCGCGCAGCCTACCTCGGGTCACAACGAAACGGCACCATAACGTGGTCTTCGGATATCTATTCCACATGGGATGTATTGAAACGGCAGGTTCCCGCAGGGCTTGATTTCACCGCATCCGGCAACGCTTACTGGTGTGCGGACACAGGAGGATTTCAGCCGATGCCCGCAATACATCATCCGGTGCATCCGCCGCTGATCGATCCTTCAGACGCACGCGATAACGTTGGCCAAAACGACGATTACCCGGAACTTTTTGTGCGCTGGTTTGAATATGCGACTTTCGAGCCCATTTTTCGTGTTCACGGAATGCGGCCGAATAACGAGGTCTGGTCCTATGGCAAACAAGCGGAGCCGATCCTGGAAAAATATCTGCGGCTGCGCTACCAGATGATGCCCTTCATTTACTCGCTGGCTTACCACACGTATAAGACGGGTTCACCTTACATGCGGGCGCTGTTCATGGATTTTCCTAACGATCCGAATGTCGCAGATCTAGGGGATGAATATATGTTTGGCCCGGCGCTTCTGGTGGCTCCGGTGACCGACCAGGGCTCGACGAGTCGTACGGTTTATCTTCCCTCGGGAACCGATTGGTACGACTACTGGACGAACAAACGCTTCCACGGTGGGCAGACGATCCGGGCGGATGCCCCGATCGATACGATTCCACTATTTGTGCGCGCCGGATCGATTCTGCCGCTGGGCGTGCCGGTCGAGAGTGCAAGCCAGCCGCAGAAGCTGGCGAAAATTCTTGTCTATCCTGGCGCGGATGGCAGCTTCACTTTGTATCAGGACGATGGGAAAACCTACGACTACGAGAAAGGCGACAGCCGGATTACCGAGATGCACTGGAACAATGCCGCTGGACGGTTGATACACAGCGGGGCGACGGCGTGGAGCGGACCGGATAGCGGGGTGGTTGAAGTCGTAGGCCGTTGATCTCGCCGGCTCCGGTTTCAGCGGCGGTTTCCTCGAAGCAGGTGGACCTCCTGAAGCGTCCACCAATAGCCGCTGCCTGGCGGACTGGACGCATAATGCGGAACCCCGCTTGCATATCCATTCGTGAAATTCGCCGAATAGGAAAGCCATGCCGTACGGCCATTTTTGCTGATGAACTTCGAGGGGAAATTGACAAAATATCCTTGTTCTCCGAAGTTTTTCATGTAGACCACCAGCTTCCATGGGCCGGTGATCGTATCGGATTCGAGGATGTAGGTGTCGAACTTCGAAACCGTCTTGCGGCCGTCCGTGACTGCCATTAAATATCGCTTCAACGGCGCGTCGTATGTGATAGTGACGCTTCCCATGTGATTATTCCAATCAAGCAGAGGCTCGATTTTCGTAAAATCGCGGGTCCAGATGGGGCGGCCGTGAGCGTCGTGGCCTGCAAAATATTCGTACTTCGATGCGTCATTGATCGAATCGATGCCCGGTTTTACCCGAGCCAGGTAAATCTGATCGCCTGTGGTCCAGCTAAGGTTCGCATCGCGGGGCGTCGGGTCTGGATCGCTCGCTCCCTGGGAAACCAGGTATGCTTTGCCGTCCGGCGAATATCGCATGTTTTGGCCGAAATCGACGATATGAGGCACTCCCAGTTTCACTTTTCCCGCAAAATGCGCCGGTTCGTTGAAGAGTGGATGAGCGCAGCTGTGGGGACTCGGATGCCAGGTTTTGCCATAGTCGGTTGAATATCGAAATCCGGCAAACGGACCCAGAACATCCCAATTCAAATGTTTGTCCGGTGTCTGGTAGAGACAATAGGTTCCGTAATACCAAACGCCGTTATAGACCAGGTTCGCCGATGGATATCGGCCGCCGTATGCCCGGAATCGCGGTAGATGTACGAAAGGGAATATCTATCGGCGGTTCGGAGGTCCACTCCGCGGCAATCGGAGCTCGGCCGATCGACGATTTCTGGGCGGTCGTGGATTTCTGGGCCCTCGTGGGTGGGCAGACTACCAGGCAACAGATCGATGCAATCCAGCAAGAAGATAAAACATGTCGGCTGATAAACATGAAGATCTCTCTGCCGACAATATACCTTCGCATCTGTTGCGAAAATGGAAAATGCGATCGCTCACAGTCGAACGCCCGCGGAAAAGAATTATCCTCGGTGAGCGGGATTTCCAGAGAAGGAAAGCACGGCCTGGCTTGGTACCGGATTGCCGTAAAACAGCGCCGGCGTGAAATGGCTCATCAGCAGAAAATTGTCCAGCTGCTCGTGGACTGCCGGCGATTGCGGTCCGGAGATGATCCGGTAGTTATATACGCGACCCGATTTACTCACATCGACTTCGACCATGACCGGTTGACGGAAAGTGGCGCGCGAATCCGTACCGCCCACTGTATATAGGAAACGAGGAGTGCTAGTGCTAGCAGCAGCGGCTGTGTCCACCGCTTCCTTGGCGGCAACGGTCAGAGGAGAACCGACAGCGCCTACCATCAGAGCAAGTGCGCCCAGCAGAATCACTGCGCTGGCCAGTCCCGCCGCGCCGCGCGCCAATACGGGCGCCAGCGAATTCTGCCAATACAGTTGCCAGCCGTCCAGGCGGCCCCTCATTGTCCGGGCGCGTTCCTGCGAAATTGCGACTCGCAGCCGCAACCCCAAGTCGGCGGGAGGTTTTGCCGGACCGACACTGGCGAGCAGCAATTGCAGCCCGCGCCACTTCGCGAATTCCGAGGCGCATTCTCCGCACCCATCCAGATGAGCCGCCATCACCTGCATCTCCGCGCCGGATACCGCTCCATCAAGGTACTCCGAGAATTGCGACCGGATTGACGAGCAAGTTGTCATATCGCCTCCTCAAAAGTAGTTCGCCGTACTGAAGCGCTGGATGCGCTTGCGTGTTTGATTGGTGCTGAACCAGAATGCCCCTGCGACCGCTCAATAAAACTTTCCAGGCGCTGTCGCAGCATCGCTCGCCCACGAACCAGCCGGGACTTTATCGTGCCCAGCTGTGTTCCTAAAACTTCAGCAATCTCGTCGTATGCCATTCCCTCCAGATCGCGCAAGACCACGACGGCGCGAAATGGTTCCGGCAGATTTCGCAGTTCGGATTCCACCTTGGCGCGAATTTCCTCGTGGACCGCAAGCTCAAAAGGAGACTCATGCTGATCGATCAGTCTGTCTTTGAGGCAAAACCCCTGATGTTCGCCGGTTGGTTCCGTTTCCAGCTCAATCGTAACTTCGCGCCCGCGATGCCGTGACCACCAGCGGCGCTGATTGGAGGCTTCGTGAAGCGCGATCCGATAGATCCAGGTTCGCAAGCTGGAGTCGCCATGGAAATTGCGAATCCCGCGAAAGACTTTGATGAATACGTCCTGGGTAATATCGGGAGCGTCCGAAGGGTCCTTCAACAGGCGTGAAACCAGGCTAAAGACAGGCGCATGATACTCGGCGATCAGAAGCGAAAAGGCCTCTTCCGAGCCGGCTTGCAGCTCAGCGGTGAGGACGGAATCCTCCGTCCCTATTTCGATAACGCCTGCCAGATTCCCCAATGCAAAAGCCGCGGACATGCGGTTGCCTCGATTTTATCAGGCGGATTCAGTTCGTTCCCAACGGATCGGTTTGACCTATCGCGGGAACGGATCGCTTTGAATAATTAGACACCTGCGAGACGGAAAGGTTCCCGAATTATCGTCCAATTCGAGAAAATTTCCTAGGCAGTCGCCGCTGATCGTGAGCTTGGGTCGAGCCTGCCCTCGGTGAATTTCTGCTCTCTAAGCGAAACCATCGCAACATGACAACCAGCTTCGCTTCCGTGCGACGATCAAGCTGGTTTATTCAATTGACTGGCCGGTTCCATGGCGCTTGACAGGGCATTGAGCGGAGGCTGTAATGGGGCCGCGTTTCTTTCCTCATTCTTTATGCGTATCCACGAGGGAAGAAATGCAAAAACCCCATTTCTATACGAGGTGAAATCTATGCGAGTGCTTCTGAAAGTCAAGTTTCCCATCGAACCGTTCAATGCTGCCGTGAAGGACGGCTCCGCCGGAAAGAAAATCAAACGAATTCTCGATGAAATCAAGCCGGAGGCGGTTTATTTCGCAGCAGTTGACGGTCATCGAGGCGGCATTTTGATCGTCGATCTGCCGGACCCATCCAGGATCCCTTCGATTGCGGAACCCTGGTTCCTTCAGTTTCATGCCGAGTGCGAGGTCCATCCGGTGATGACACCGGAAGATTTGGCAAAAGGCGGGCTGGAGGAACTCGGCAAAAAGTGGGCCTGATTGCTTCGGTTGAACACCCTCCCCCGCGTTTTTCCTCACCGCGCCGCCGCCATCTACAATCGTTGCAGCATGATGACTCGGGTCCGTTCCCACGCAAAAATCAACCTTGGATTGGCCATTGGACCGGCGCGCCGGGATGGCTATCACGCGTTGGCAACCATCTACCAGACGCTTGCCATCCATGATGTCGTCGAAGTAACGGCGAGTCGGCTTGCCGACGGAGCTGCCAGCCAGATTGTCATCACCTGTAACGATGCGCGCGTACCCTGCGACGATCGCAATACCTGCTGGAAGATGGTTGATATTGCATTGCAACGGCTAGAGGTTTCGGCGAGGGTCGCGATCCATATTGAGAAAAAACTGCCAGTCCGGGGTGGTCTCGGGGCAGGCTCCGCCAATGCAGCGGCCGCGCTGATTGGGTTGGAAAAAGAGCTGGGAATCGCTCTTTCGGGAGGCGACCGCCTGGCCATTGCCGCCGAAACCGGCTCCGATGTGCCGCTTTTTCTGATTGGAGGTACGGTCCTCGGAGTGGGCAGAGGTGAGGAGGTCTACCCGCTGCCCGACCTGCCCCAGACCTCTTGCGTGATTGCCGTGCCGGATGTGGGCATTTCGACGCCGCAGGCGTTTGAGGACTGGGATCGCCTGCAAGCCGCACCTGATCCAGACTCCAGATTGAGCCCGGAAATATCGAGACATAAATTGACCATCGACCCAGCTTCCGATAGGCTAAAGCAGTTGGGTCGTATGTGGGCGGCGGCTTTGGCTGCTCCCCAGGAACTTCATGCGAATGCCACCGGTGTCTTTCAAGCGAAAGACCGGGCCAGGAATCTTCTCCTCGAGCTTGTCCGTACCGGGATCGAAAACGACTTTGAAACTGTCGTCTTCACTCAGTATCCCTCTCTGTGCGACATCCTCGATACATTAAAGAACGGTTCTCAAGCCGCGGGGCCTGCGATCTATGCAGCGCTTTCAGGCTCAGGTTCGGCACTCTTCGGCTTGTATGAAACGGCGGCGGAATCCTGCGCAGTGTTAAAACGTTTGGTTGCGCAGGGAATTCCGGCATATGAAACGACAACCGTATCTCGCGATCTTTACTGGCGAGATATTTTCGATGCGTAGACGCGAAACGCCGTGAGTGCAGAGTTTTTGGGCGATCGACTAACGGTAGGTCAAGTGCCTTTGGAGCACTCGGTCTAGGTTCGAATCCTAGTCGCCCAGCCAGTTTTACGGGAAGTAGAGTTTTGTTTTTGCAGTTCGGAACACCAACGCAAACCAGCTTGGAGGTTTCAAACGATGGACAGCAACAATTTTTCGGGGAACTCGACGATAACGATGGAAACAGCAGCGGCGCCTACGGCAATCGACGATGGAAATGTTGCGGTGAGCACCCATCAACCGCCGAAGGCCGCCCCTGGGCGCAAACGGGTAAAGTCGTACAGCGAAGACAAGCGCTTCAAGATTTTCAGCGGTGGTTCCAACCGGCCGCTGGCGGACGAGATTTGCAAGTTTCTCAGTGTGCCGATGGGTGAATGTCGTCTGCAGCGCTTTTCCGACGGGGAGGTTTATGTTCAGATCCTCGAGAATGTTCGCGGCGCGGATGTTTTTGTTGTGCAACCGACCTGTTATCCGGTCGACCAGCATCTGGTTGAGCTGCTGATTATGATCGACGCGCTGAAGCGGGCCTCGGCGCGCCGCATCACCGTGGTGGTTCCGTATTACGGATATGCGCGGCAGGACCGCAAGGATCGGTCACGCGTGGCGATCTCCTCGAAGCTGGTGGCGGACTTGTTGACCACGGCCGGAGCAAACCGAGCCCTGCTGGTGGATCTGCACGCGGCGCAGATTCAAGCGTTCTTCAATATCCCGGTGGACCATCTGTTTGCCAGCCCGGTACAGGTCGGTTATTTCCAGGGGCTAAACCTGCCGGATTTGACCGTCGTTTCTCCGGATGCAGGCGGCGTGGAACGGGCAAGATTTCTTGCCAAAAAAATGGAAGTGCCGCTGGCCATCGTGGACAAGCGGCGGACGGATATCAACGTTACTGAGGTGATGCACGTGATCGGCGATGTGCATGGCCGGACATGCCTGATCCTCGACGACATTGTCGATACGGCGGGCACGCTGGTAAAAACCGTGGATGCCTTGCTGGATGCCGGAGCGAAAAAAGTATATGCCTGCGCAACTCACGCGGTATTGTCCGGGCCGGCGATTGACCGGATCGATAACTCCCGGCTGGAAGAGCTGGTGGTGACAAACACGATTCCGCTGCGGGAAGAGGCGATGCAGTCAAAGAAGATCAAGGTGTTGTCGATTGCGGGGCTGATTGGCCGCGCGATTGAAAACATCCACATGGAGACCAGCGTTAGCAGCTTGTTTAATTAACGCCTCTTCGAGTACAGGTTTTTCTGCAGTTACGAGGTTGACAGCAGAACTTAACAGTGTGATCGGCAAGGTCGGTCACGAGAAGGGAGCGGCGCTCGAGCAGTTTTCCTGTGGGTGTATATCGAAGCGAACATCTCGACGCCGCTTTTTCTTAAGAAAAACGGCATCTCGACGATCTTTGCGATGAACAGATACAGGAAAACTGCTCACACGCCGTGCCCGAAGGGACAACAATACAATGAGCGCTTCCGAAGTCGTTACCGCAACCCCCCGCGAGGGAAAATTCAATAAGAACCACGCCCGCCGTCTGCGCGTTTCCGGAGTCATTCCGGGTGTTGTTTACGGAGCGCACCAGCCTTCCGTGGCCGTCACCGTGGATCCGAAACAGATTCGCCGGATTCTCCATTCGGAGTCAGGACATAATACGATTTTCGATCTGAATGTCGGCGGTACGACCGCCAAGGTGATGATCGTGGATTGGCAGAACGACCCCATCAAGGGCGGTGTGATCCACATCGACATGAAGCGGATCGCGATGGACAGGGCGATGCGCGTGCAGGTCCCGATCCAGCTGGAAGGCGTGCCGGTCGGGGTGAAGACCCAGGGCGGCATTCTCGACCAGGTGCTGCGTGAAATTACCGTGGAATGTTTGCCGGCGGACATTCCCAGCCACATTGATGTCGATGTCAGCGAACTGGCGTTCGGCATGGTCATCCGCGTGGCCGATCTGCCGCATGGCGGCAAGCTGAAATTCATTACGGATGAAGACACCACGGTTGCCCATATCACGGCGGTGCGTGAGGAAGTCGCTCCCGCCCCCGATGCTCTGGCGGCTGCCGCAACCCCAGCGGAACCGGAAGTGGCCAAGAAAGGCAAGGCGGAGACGCCGGATGCTGCCGCGGCCGACAAGGGTGACAAGAAGGACGCCAAGAAGTAATTCCGGATGCACATGGAATTTTCCGATGGTTTGCCGGGCGTGATCTTGATCGTCGGTCTGGGAAATCCTGGAATCGAATATCAGTTCACGCCGCACAACGCCGGGTTTCTGGCGGTCGATCGTATCGCGGAACGCTGCGGAGTGACGGTCTCAAATCGGCGCTGCAAAGCATTAACGGCTTCCGCGCAGATTGCAGGCAGGCGGGTGCTGTTGGCGAAACCGGAAACCTACATGAACTTGAGTGGGTTATCGGTCGCAGCATTAGTGAACGAATTTAACCTGAATCCGCGGCAGGACGTGATTGTGCTGTACGACGAAGTGGCGCTCCCCCTGGGAAGCATCCGGGTTCGCGAACGGGGAAGCGCCGGCGGCCACAACGGGGTCAGGTCGATCAGCGATTCGCTGGGCACGGAAGAGTGGCTGCGGGTTCGGATCGGTATCGCTCCGGAGGATGCGCGGGCGGCGGAAACGGCGCGACAGGGCCGTAAGGAGTATGTGTTGAAGCCGCTGCGGAAGCAGGAGCTGGCTCTGCTGGACACAGCTCTGGAAGATGCAGCCGCTGCGGTGGAATCAATCTTGATGGAAGGCGCGGCCGCCGCGATGTGCAGGTTCAATCGACGGCTGGCTGCTGAAGAAGAGTAAGCAACAACAGGGATGTTGAAGTGACTGCGGCTTGAAAGACCGCGACAGGCAGAGAGGAAACTTTCCGCCGGAAACGAGAGACGAATGGAACGTAAATACGAAGTGATGTTTATTCTGCGCCCCGACATTGTGGCCGAAGATGCGGACAAGTTGATTGCCGGCTTTGAGTCGACCATCACCAAAGGGAATGGCAAGCTGGTATCGAGCGAGAAGCTGGGCAACCGCCGGCTGGCCTATACCGTGCGCAAGTTTAATGAAGGCAATTACAACCTGCTGACTGTCGAGGCGGATGGAAGTTTGGTGGCGGAATTGGAACGCCGCCTGCGCGTGACCGAGCAAGTCATCAAGTTCATCACCGTTCGCATGGATGAGGAAGAGAAGCGGATTGACAAGATTCGCAAGTTGCGTTCGACGCGGGTCAAGCAGAGCACATTGAACGCGCAGGCTGCACATGCCGCCGCCGCCGCGTCGCATGTAGCCGCGCCGCAATCGGTTCCCCCGGCCAGTGTGGAAGCGGCTGCGGAGTCTGCGCCTGCTCCCGAAGCGATTGCATAGAGCAGTTTTCCTGTAGGTGTATATCGAAGCGAAGATCTCCACGCCGTTTTTCCTTAAGAAAAACGGCACTTCGATGATGATTGCGATCTATAGCAACAGGAAAACTGCTCTAAACATTAAAGTTTTCGATGGCGGACCGGTTTTTGCCGGACCGCTCAAAAAAGTTCACCCGCTGGAGCGACGCTCCGGCACGAGAGAAGGAGTAGCAGGATGGCAGAAGAAAGATCGCAATCAACCTCGCACGAGGGCGCGGCACCAACCGGTCCACGGCCGCCTCGTCCGTCAGGCCCAGGTGGGGGTCCAGGCGGACGCAAATTTTTCCGACGCAAGAAAGTGTGCAAGTTCTGCGTGGAAAAGATCGACGCAATTCCATACCGGGATGTGCGTCTGCTGCAGGGATTTGTGGCGGAAAGCGGCAAGATTGTGCCTCGCCGCCTGACCGGTGTGTGCACCACGCATCAGCGACGTGTGACCCGGGCCATTAAACAGGCTCGCAATATCGCGCTGCTGCCCTTCGCCCAGCGCCACTAAACGTGAAGGGCCGCGGGCGATAGCCGCTGCGTGCCGCGTTCACAGATTTTTCTGGAGATTGGATATGGAAGTTATTTTGAAGGAAGACGTCGACAATCTCGGACACCGCGGAGATGTCGTTAAAGTTGCGCAAGGATATGGCCGCAATTTTCTGTTGCCGCGCAAGCTGGCTATTGAGGCCACGGCAGGCAACAAGGCCGTCATTGAGCAGATGAAGGTGTCCTCCGTCCGTCGTTCGGCGAAGGAAAAAGACGATGCCGAACTGTTGTTGCAACAGGTCGAGCAGGTGACGCTCACCTTTACCCGCAGGACCGGCGACAAAGACCATTTGTTCGGCTCGGTAACGGCGGCGGACATTGTTCAGGCGCTGGAAGCCAAGGGATTCGAGATCGACCGCCGCAAGGTGCATTTGGAAGAGCCGCTGAAGTCGATTGGGGAATTTCTGGTGCCAGTTCGCCTGCACCGCGAAGTGACCGCGCATGTCAAAGTCAACGTGGCGAAGGAAGAATCCGCGGAATAGAGCAGTTTTTTCGCGGATTGTGTAGTTTGTCATCCTGAGCGCAAGTCGCCGTGGCGACGGGAGCGAAGGACCTTGCGGTTTGTTCCCACAGGGTCCTTTCAACTCATTCCATTCCGTTCAGCACGATAAGAAATGTCTATCGCCCCACCCGCAGACGTGAGGCCAGCATCTCCGGCAAGCCCGCGCGCTCAATTCTCATCTGCGCCAGCCGCACATCATAGGGAACGCGGTAGTACGTGATGCGACTGATCTGATCGTCGTAGAGCGCGAATGCCGCCCGCCAGTCGCGGTCTCTCGGCTGTCCCACGGAGCCGGGATTGATCAGATACATTGCAGATTCCCGCAAATCCAGGACATAGCTTTCTGCATTGTTGTCTTCACTGTAAGCCGGCTTCAGCGGGAGCCAATCGCCGTCCGCATTCGCGGCAAATCCTCCCTGGATATGCGTGTGGCCGAAGAATGTGATCCGGCTGCGGTCCTCGCTCCGGTGTTTTGGGATGGGCTGCTCTTCGGCATCTTGCGTGGTCAGCAGATACTGGTCTTCATCGAGCAGAGAACCGTGCACGCAGTTTGCCCCGGAGCCTTCGGGTTGGATGGGTCCCGGCGGCATTTCCCGTAGCCAGCGTGTCGCGTCCGCATCCAGGTGCTTCCGGGTCCACCGCACCGCGGCCAACGCAACGGAGTTGAAGTTCTCCGCATCATCCAGGCCGCAGCAGGCGCGGTCGTGGTTCCCGCGCACAAAAACGCTGCCGATCGCGCTCGCTCGCTCGATTACCTGGTTCGGCGTCGCACCATAACCGACGACGTCGCCGAGGTTCCAGACAACATCATGCTGCGGCGCAGCCGACAGCACCGCCTCGAGCGCGTCGATGTTGGAGTGAATATCGGAGAGGATCAGGGCTCGCATGGATGAATGCGCCAGAGGCGGCATCCTGCCATGATAATGCTTATCCATGCATATGCCGTGGTTTTGTTCGGCGCAGCGCTTGCGATGGGCGCCTGGGGCGCGCCGTTCTTTCGGAGATTGCTGTGGACGGATAGGAAATCTTAATGTGCCCGGCAGGCACCCCCAGGATTGCCCTATACACACAAATGTGACATTCTTACACATTAAGAGGGATTCCCATGCGGACGAATATTGAGATCGACGATAGGTTGGTGAGCCGCGCTATGCGCTCCAGCGGCGCACGCACCAAGAAAGCGGTGGTTGAAGAGGGCTTGCGATTGCTGGTGAAGACCCACGCGCAAACGGCCATTCGCCCACTCCGGGGTAAGGTGCGGTGGGAAGGGGATTTGAATGAATCTCGCCGGGGCCGCAATCGCGAATAGATTGCCCGCATGATCATCATCGATACAACCGTCTGGATTGATTATCTCCGAGGGGCCGCCAATCCGCACACCGAATGGCTGGATCGGGAACTGGACCGGGAGCGCCTCGGTTTGACCGATATTATCTTGTGCGAAATATTGCAGGGAATCCGGGATGATGCAGCCTTCACGCGGGTGCGACGCGGTTTGTCCCGATTCGAATTATTTGAAATGGGTGGAGAAGCTCTGGCTATTGCTTCTGCGCGAAACTATCGTTTTCTTCGATCGCAGGGCTATACGGTCCGCAAAACTATCGATTGCCTGATTGCAACTTTTTGCTTGATCGAAGGCAACTCGCTGCTCCATCGAGACCGAGATTTTGATCCATTCGAAAAGGTTCTCGGGCTTCGAGTGGTGCATCCGTAGATTGCCACAGGCTCGACTTGGAATGGTAAGTAACACACACTTCAGAAGCGAGACACTGTCGATGTGTAAGTTCCCGAAGATCAACTTTGCGCCTCGCGGCTGCGGTGAAAATGCGATCACCCCACGCTCACTCCACTTTTTCAACACATATTCAATGAAACCATCGACCGCTTTTGAACCGCAGGTTGATGATTAGTGTACATCCGCTGTACATACGCACATCCAGTGTGCCATTGACGAATATTTACTTCAAATAGTGTTCGCATTTACAAAAATGTTAAAGGAAAATTCTCGCCCAATGTCCGCTAGCTACTTCTACCAATGCGCCGTCGTGATTTACAGAGATGTTCTCCCGCGTCGCCAGCGGCAGATCGCGATCGCTGTGCATCGTCGGCACCGCGGCGAGCAGGCTGCGCGTATAGGGGTGCTGAGGATTCGCGAAGAGCTGCTTGCAGGGCGCCATCTCAACAATCTTTCCCCGGTGCATGACCGCGACACGTTCAGCGATCTGCGCCACGACCGAAAGATCGTGCGAAATGAAAAGCAGCGCGGCGTTGGAGCGCTCCTTCAATTTGCGCAGCAGTTCGAGAATCTGCGCTTGAACTGTCACGTCCAGCGCTGTCGTGGGCTCGTCGGCGATCAGCAGGCTGGGTCGATTGACCAGCGCCATCGCAATTAAAATGCGTTGCCGCTGGCCGCCGGAAAACTGGTGCGGATAGTCGTTGAACCGCTGCGTTGGGTCGGGAATGGAGACCGATGCGAGCGCTTCGATGGCTTGCTGGCGTACCTCCGCTCTTGAGAGGCCGCGTTGATGGACGCGGATGGCCTCGGCGACTTGTTTCCCGATGGACATCACCGGATTCAGCGCCGTCATCGGCTCCTGAAAGATCATTGCGGCATCGCGTCCGCGCCGGGCGATCATCGCCGGCTCCGGTAGCTGGAGCCAGTCTTCCTCCCGAAACCAGATGCCTCCAGCGATTTTGGCTCTCGTATCCAGTAGCCGCAAAATCGCCAGGGAGGTGACGGATTTTCCCGACCCAGACTCACCCACCAGAGCAAAAGATTCCCCCGGCGCGATCGAGAAGCTGATGTCGTCTACGGCAACATGTTGTCCGGCGTCGGACTGAAATTTGACCGTGAGGCGGTCGACTCGAAGAAGGGGCTTCACGGGCTTATCTTATTGCATCGGGTTCGATCCATGCAGGGTGACCTTGAAGCTGGAACCTTCGTACCTTGTAGCGAGACCATAGATATGTTTCTGTGCGGCAGCCGCTATAGTAATTTGCAAAGCAAAATCCTTAGCTTGAGCGGCATACAGCTATTGGAGAATTGGAAATGAGAAAAGAAAATATTTTGTGTGTATTGGCTGCAACAGTAATATTTTTTGCCTGCATTTCTGTCGCATGTATGGATGGACAACAACAAACGCCGCCTTCATGTACAGCGCAGTGCATCCCAGAGACGAACTCCAGCTACATTGATGCCAGGGGCACAGCGCATATTCAACGCGTGGTTCCAGTTCCGCCGACGGTCAGCCCGGAAGCGCAGAAATTTATTGGTCGTCCACTGCCAGGCGATCCGGGAAACCGCGGATTGAACCTGTGGCAGGACCAGGACCGCGCCAAAAAAATATTTTCGGCGTTGTATCCCGTCCATATGGAGGAAAACAAAATTGCCGGAGTTCCGGTCAGGATCGTTACGCCCGTGACGATGCCGAAGCAGAACCGCAACAAGGTTTTGATCAATGTGAATGGAGGCGGTTTTGTTGGCGACGGCGGATCGTGGACGGAATCGATTCCAATCGGATATCTGACACAGACCAAGGTAGTTGCAGTCTTATATCGACTGATGCCGAAATACCCGTTTTCTGCCGCCGTGGATGACACGGTTGCGGTTTATAGAGAATTGTTGAAGACCTAAAGCCGGAGAATATTGCCCTCTATGGAACATCGGCAGGCGCCACGTTGACGGCGGAAACATGCGTAAAGCTGCGGCAACTGGGATTGCCTCTTCCCGGCGCGTTGGGAATTTTTTCCGGATTGGGAGACTTTTCTGCTGGCATGCAGGGGGATACGATGTCGCTGTTCACGCTTGACGGTTTGGCGGGTCACATCAAGCCGCCGCGCGGAAATGATGTATATCGCGGCAATACCACCCCAAAAGATCCGGTTCTTTCGCCGCTTTATGCGGACCTGCATGGTTTTCCGCCTTCGTTGTTCATCAGCAGCACGCGCGACATGCTCCTGAGCGGAACCGTCATTCTGGATCGAGCTTTTTTGCGTGCAGGAGTCAATGCACAGCTGATTGTTTTTGAAGGGCTGTCCCATGCTTTTTGGTATGACCCGTATATGCCAGAGTCAAAAGAAGCATATGGGTATATGGCTTCGTTTTTTGAGAAAGAGTTGCATTTGATTGGAAGGAGATCGTCAAACTAGTCTGCATTTGCGAACTTGATGATTGCTGATCCAAATGCGGCGGGGTGAAATGAGAAAACAAAGCGGCTTGTGTATAGCGGTCTCAATTCTGGCTTTTTCAACTTTGTCATTGCTGGCGCAAAGCATGACGCAATCGCCAACGCAGGCTTTATGCAGAGCGGCATGTACTCCGCAGTCCAATACCAGCTACATCGATGCTCAAGGCACGGCGCACATCACTCGTGTTGTTCCAGTCCCGCCGACGGTCAGCCCGGAAGCGCAAAAATTTATTGGCCGTCAGATCGCGGATCAACCCGGTGCGTCGAGCGCGCTGAATGTATGGGAGGATCAGGACCGCGCCGCCAAGATATTTTCGGCACTTTATCCTGTACATCTCTCCCGGAAAACGATTGCCGGAGTGCCGGTCAAAATTGTCATGCCACTGACAATGCCGGAACAGAACCGCGGTCGGGTGCTGATCAACGTGCATGGTGGCGGCTTTATTGTAGATGGCGGCTCCTGGACGGAATCGATTCCTATCGGATACCTGACGCAAACTAAAGTAGTTTCGGTTCTGTACCGCCTGGCGCCGAAATATCCATTTCCCGCAGCTGTGGATGATACGGTCGCCGTTTACAGAGAACTATTGAAGACATACAAGCCAGAAAATATCGGCCTGTATGGAACTTCCGCCGGCGGCATGCTGGGACCGGAAGTATGCGTTAAATTGCGGCAGCTCGCACTGCCCCTGCCCGGCGCTTTGGGAGTTTTTGGCGGTCAGGGAGATTTCAGCACCGCGGCCACAGCGGATTCGCGGTACCTGTATTCCCAGGATGGGCTGGGGCACCATTTGGATACGCCGCCGACAGACCGCGCACTGGAAAAATATGTGGGTTCGACGGACCGAAGAAACCTGGTGCTCTCGCCAATCTTTGCCGATCTGCATGGTTTCCCGCCAACACTTTTCCTGAGCAGTACGCGCGACATGATGCTGAGTGGTACAACGATTCTGCATCGCGCCTTTCTGCGCGCTGGAGTGGACGCGCGTCTGGTGATTTTTGAGGGGTTGCCGCATGGCTTCTGGTATGACCCTTATCTGCCGGAATCGAAGGAAGCCGACGGAATCATTGCTTCTTTCTTCGAGAAAAAGCTGAACCTGATTGGCAAGCAGAAAGAGCCATATTCCTGGGGAAATTAAGAAACACTTCGCGGCGCACAATGGAGGGCTCACGCGAGGATCAAACAGAGCCGTCGTTTTTTTAGCATCGAACACCCCCGAGAACCGCCAAAGCACATCGAAAGGAATTCGCCAGACATGCTGGTACCTTCTTTAGAAAACTCGAAAACGATAAATCAATCGCAACTGGAACACCGGCTCATTCCAAGTGGAATGGGCTTGCAGTTTTTTCTGGTAACGGGGCTCTTCTTCCTGTGGGGAGTTCCCAACAACTTAAACGACGTGCTGATACGTCAATTCATGACGTCTTTTGCGATCACGCGCTTTCAGGCTGGCTTGGTGCAATCCGCTTTTTATATGGGTTATTTCCTGCTGGCCACCCCGGCCGCGCTACTTATGCGCAGGTTTGGCTATAAGCTAGGCTTTATCACCGGGTTGGTTTTATTCGGTGCGGGATCTTTTCTCTTCTGGCCCGCGGCCATTCTTGGCCGATACTCATTTTTTCTGTTTGCGCTGTTTGTTATCGCCAGTGGCCTCTCCTTTCTGGAGACGGCGTCGAATCCCTTCGCCGCGCAGTTGGGAGATCCCGAAAGCGCGGCTCGCAGGCTCAATTTCGCGCAGGCATTCAACCCGCTGGGGGCCATCTGCGGCGTGTTGATTGGAACGGTGTTCATTTTTTCCGGTATCGAACTGAACACGCAGCAGATCGCCCAGATGCAATCCGCGCATACATACCAGTCGTATCTTCGACATGAAACCATGCGTGTGGTGACACCCTATCTTGTAATTGGCGTCATCGCAATTTTCTGGGCTGTTTTGATCGCTCGCACCAAATTTCCGACTTTCGCCAATGAGCATGAGAGCGCAAGCGAGGACCACGGGCGCTTCAAAGAATTGCTACGCTATCCGCATTTTCTGCTGGCAATTGTGGCCCAGTTTCTTTATGTGGGGGCGCAGGTAGGCACCTGGAGTTACTTTATTCAATATGTTCAGGACTCAACCCATCAGCCGGAAAAGGTCGCTGGTTATTTTCTGACTGGGACTCTGGTGGCGTTTGCTGTTGGAAGGTTCGCTTCCGCGGCTTTGATGCGATATATCGAACCCCACCTGTTGATGGGACTTTATGGGATCGTGAATGTCCTGCTTCTCGCGGTGGGCATTGAATTTCCCGGGTGGGTTGGACTTTGGGCAGTCTTCTCCACCAGTTTCTTCATGTCGGTGATGTATCCCACGATCTTTGCTCTCGGAATTCGAGGTCTAGGCCGCAATACCAAGATCGGCGGATCTTTGATTGTTATGGGGATTGTCGGCGGCGCAGTGATGACGCCGGCGATGGGATTGATTTCGGAGGCATCGCGAAGCATTGCTGTCGCGTATTCGGTCCCGCTGCTTTCGTATGTGGGCGTGGCGCTGTACTCGTTTTTCGGCACTGAAATTCATTGCGGCTTAAAGGTCTCCGCGAATGACATCGCGTGAGCTGAGCCCGGCGCTTAATTGCGAAGGTTCTCTGGCGTACCGGTCGGTGCTGTCGCCCATCAATGCGGCAGCGCATCTCGGATTTCATCGAGATCAACACTAAGTGCACCGCGGGCTACAGCATCTAATTCTTGCTTGTTCCCTTCAAGATGGAATGTTCTATGAATATGCTCGATCGACTGACCCGGCCTGAGTGCGGCAGCAGGGGATGACGATTCCAGTTCATAGAAATTACCCATTTGCGGGCCGCCCGGAGATTGCGGGCCGTCATTGTATACATTTTCGGAATCCCCTTTGTAGGGATCGGCCTGAATTTTCCATGCAGAATTAACGTACTCGGGGCTTCCCGTTGGGGGCGTGTATTGCACGATTGTCAAGACATGGTTTTGAGCATCGTAGCTGCCCATGCTTCCTGTCGCCCGCGATGAGTTTATCCCCAACTTGCTTCGGTAACGCGCATCGGCTTTGAAGTAGATAACGTGCTGTTTTACGAGGAGTCGATCGGCCGGAACCGTACCAAAATAATCGCTGGTCACGGGTTCTCCTAAATCCTCAATCGAACCTTTGCGAATCGGAATAGCGATTGTGGTGGACGGGGATGCCTGAAATTGTCCCAGTATCCAAAGGGAGAGCAAGCCGGTTTGGTGTATCCATGGTTGAGCGCCTATATTTGTTAGCTTGTTGATTGATTCGAAGCCGACTGCCTTGACTCCCGGTGAACGCGATAGCTCAAGAACCTTCCATATCTCTTCGTTGGGGAGCAGGCGAACTTCGCGATCGATCTGGACATCAAAATGTGCCTCGGAATAGTTAGTGAGGCTGAAAGCCTTACGGAATTCGACAGAGGCCTGTGATTGACGAACCACCTCAAATGACTCTGTATCAAAAGCTGCAGGAGTGAACCAGTGGGCAAGATCAAAGGGTTGATGTGGCGCAAAAAATACGGAAAACTGCCCACCTTCTGGGCCGATCCACACCCGATCCTCACCGCCATAGGCGTTGAAATGTTGCTGAATTTTTCCAGAGGCGATTAATTCTCGATTCACCCATCCGAAACTGCGCCCATTCAACCCGCCTGCGGTACTTGTAAGTACGCGACCTTGCATGGAAGGCGATACGGCGATCATCGCGTCACTGTGAGGATCAGAAAGGACGATCAGTCCGCTGATCGCGTCAACGAACTGAATATCGTCGCCAAAAGTTGCTGCTGCGCCTGGCTTCATAACCGGGGTATCCGTATTCATGGATCGTCCTGCAAGGATTGCGCGAGTTGGTGGGCCCGGAGGGATTTGAACCCCCAACCAAAGGATTATGAGTCCTCTGCTCTAACCGTTGAGCTACAGGCCCTTCAATAACTTACAGCCTCTACATTCGCCACTGTAGCGGGTAGCTGTCGTTTTGGCAGAATTTCCATGCCGGAACCGGCGAGTTGCAGCCGCTCGAAAGCGCGCTCGACTGCCTCCGGCGTGGGATGGATGTATCGCTGCGAAACCACGATGCTGCTATGCCCGGCAATCCGCATGATAGTGAACGCATCCACTCCCAATTCTCCCAGCCTAGTAAGCATTGTATGGCGTAGCGAGTGCAGCACAAAATCCGCCGGGAACAGCGCCTTGCGCTTGCCGTTCACTTTCAGCGAGTGCTAGTGCATCGCTGGGATGACCGGAAACGGATGCCCTTGATTCCGTGAAGTGTGACCGGAAACCGAACTTCGATACAATCTCGCGCGAGAGAGGTCACGCATTCAAGCATCGCGAGCAACGAGATAATGGCAATCAAAAAACAGAGTGTGCCCCATCTGCGATGCCTGCCGATGAACAGCAAAATTCCAGCCAGGTGAAAACTGAGGAACGCCGAGGAGCGGTAATGGTTTTTCTAGTCCCCGCCCTCTTAGTTCGGATCAATGGCACACAATTCGGACACCTAGAAAGGCGCGTGAAAACGGTACGTGTCACTCCGTGCAAGCCCGCTCAAGCCACTAGCAAGCGGGATTGCGAGCGGGAGCGCGGACGGGCCTTGATGCTGATTTCCACATCGCGCCCCAGCAACAGCAAAAAGCGGAGCAGCCGTTCAATGGAGAATCCAGAAAGCCGCCCCCGCATGAGAGCGGAGACTTTGGGCTGATCGATTCCCAGAATCACGGCGGCTTGCGCCTGGGTGAGCCGTTGCTGCTGAACAATGGCGACGATTCTTTGGGCCAGTTCCGCCTTGGCGAGAGATTCGTCCGGTTGAGGCAGTTGAAGGTCGGCAAAGATGTTTCCGCTGCTTTCGACATAATCGCGTTTCGGCATGTTCACTTCTCCCATGCGGCATTCAATTCCATCGCGCGCTTCAGCCGCCGTTTCACCAGTTCAATTTCCGTTTTTGGCGTAGCAATCCCAGACTTTGATTTCTTCTGAAAAGCATGGAGCACATAGACGCGCCCAGCGAGTCTCACCGTGTAGACTGCGCGGAACGTGTCGCCGCGATGATCGGAGACCACCTCCAGCACACCCGAACCTAACCGATCCAGCGGCTTTGCATTGACGTGTTTTCCGCCAGTCTGCGCCTGATACAGCGCAAAGCCCATCTCGCGTTTCACGGCTTGCGGAAACTCCTGCATGGCCTGTAAAGAGTCACCCATCCATACCAGCGGTTTGGGAAGGGTCTTCGGTTCAAGGCTCATCTCGATTGAGAATATGCCAATTATGGCATATATGCAATTCGAATGCTGGCTTCTAAAACACGCCTGGATGGACTGTAGCGGGTGCCTGTCTAGATGGGTTTGTATGGGCTAAATGGCAACAGTGCCGATTTGCTGAAAATGCAAGCAGATCCAAAGTGATGCAAACCCAGCAAATATGGGTTGTCCAAGATTATGAGTCCTCTGCTCTAACCGTTGAGCTACAGGCCCTTCAATGATTTGCGACGCTTTGCAAACTCCGTAAGGGGACTTGTCAGCTTGATTATTGTAAACGGATCGATATCCCCCTTCCTGCAGGGCGTCACGTCTGTCAATTCGCATTGCCTGAGGGTGAGTTCTCGTGTTAGAGAAGAAATTATTTGCCAGATGTAAAGATAGGAACGCAAACGATGCTGAAAGTTTCACCGCACGAGGGCGGAATTGCACCACCGCGATTCCGAATTGGCGCGTATGCTTTGACAGCAGGAATAACCGTTGATCGGGCCTCTACCGAGAAATATGAACGAGGAGCTTCGCTTTGAATAACAGGGATGATTTGAGCCGGAGAGGATTTCTCCGCGGCGCCGTGGCTTCCGCTGTGTTAACCCCCGCGCTGGCGGGGATAGGGCGGGCAGCTGTATCCCACGAAGGGTTAACAACCATTGCGGGCGGTCCGGATGCGATGGTGCTCGGGCGGATTACGCTGGACCGTGAAGTTGTCGATCAGGAAGGGG
>Ga0134128_10000082_pt1 | contig 131972 bp, 101 predicted proteins | sample KB31754_FD_96462 | JGI IMG/M metagenome (GOLD analysis project Ga0134128, IMG submission 96462) | Terrestrial soil microbial communities with excess Nitrogen fertilizer from Kellogg Biological Station, Michigan, USA - KB3-175-4 | ecosystem: Environmental > Terrestrial > Soil > Unclassified ... | reverse complement strand
ATTTGGGCGTCGCGCGTCGTTGCGCCGCTTGCACAGGGGACCACCCTGTGCGGCGCGACGACGCCTAGCGCGCCATCCCAAATAGCACGTTTGCACAGGCGCCTATATATGGAATGAGCTCTACATAGTTGTAACAATGCCTGCAGCCCAGGGAATGTGATGATTCATATATGCAATTAGGTAACGGGAGCGGCCAAACCGGGCCTTTCGGCTTCCGGCTGGAGGAGGCTTGCAACAGATTGAAATAACTTCAAGGCCACAAGAGTGGCTGCATCAGTTATAAATCCGTCATCCCCTACCCCAGCGAGAATCAAGCATGACCAAGACCCTATGCATGGCTTCAACGCTTACTCTGACCTCGCTGGCCTTGCTGGCCGGATGCGGTGGCAGCGACGTCAGCGCACCATATGCTTCCAGCAAAAGGCTGGCGCCGCAACGCAAGGCCAGCGCGGCCGATTACCAGAACATCGTGCAAGACCTGTATGTCGCCTATTTCGGCCGCCCGGCCGACCCCGGCGGCCTGGCCAATTTCGAAAACGCGCTGCAAGCCGCCGGCGCCCCGACTGACTTGACCAGCCTGGCCCAGGCTTATGGCGGCAACAGCCAGATCAAGTCCCTGATCGACAGCTTCGGCACCAGCCACGAATCGCAAACGCTGTATGGCAGCGGCAACACGGAAGACTTTGTCACGGCGGTGTTCAAGAATGTGCTGGGCCGGGCGCCGGCATCGGGCGGCCTGGGTTACTGGAGCGGCGCCATCGACAGCGGTTCGCTCTCGGTCGGTGATGCCGCGCTGTCCATCATGGCCGGTGCCCAAACCAACCAGAGCACGCAAGGCATGGCCGATGCGCAATTGATTGCCAACCGCATCAGCGTCGCCACCATGTTCAGCAGCGCTGTATCGAGCCAGGGCGCCAGTTTGTCGTACAGCGGCCAGATTGCCGCCGCCACGGCGCGCGCCATGCTTTCTGAAGTCACGGCGGCGACTGATACCACCGCCTTTGCCGGCACCGTCTCGGCCACGGTCACGGGCCTGGCCGACATCACGCCGGGTTATGCCAATGCCCCGACGCCGATGAGCGCATCCGCCGCGACCTGGACCGCGCAAAACAATCCATTGTGCACCACGCTCACACCTTACTACTGGGAAATCGGTGACGGCAGCGGCGCCGGTATTGCCGCAAGTGAAACCGGCAGCGGCAACACACCGGTCACTTCCGGCACAGTGTTTTCCATTGCTTCGGCATCAAAGTGGGTCTATAGCACCACGGTCGTGCAAATGCGTGGCGGCGCGAGCCAATTGACGGCATCCGACGTCAACTTCCTGCATTTCACCAGTGGCTACACCAACATGGGCAATTACACACCGGGCAGCCCGTCCTGTCCGCAAACCAGCACGGTCAACCAGTGCCTGGCACAAGGCAATTTCGCCACGCAAGACCCGAACACGGAAGGCAAGTTTGACTACGACAGCGGCCACATGGAAGTCCATGCCAGCCAGAACGGCTTCGGCAACGATGGCGACCGCCTGCTGGCACAGGCAGTGCAGGCGCAGATCGGCAGCGACATCAACATTGCCTACTCGCAGCCGCTGCTGGCCGGCGGCATCTATACCTCGGCCGGCGATTACACATTGATGCTGCGCAAGATACTGAACAATGTGCTGACCATGTATGGCGCGCTCGGCACCAATGCGGTTTGCACCTCGATGAAGTCGCCCTGCAGCGCGCCTTACAGTCCGATTCCCGAGGCCTGGCATTATTCCATCGGGCACTGGGTGGAAGACGACCCCGCCACCGATGGCGACGGCGCCTTCAGCAGTGCCGGGGCGTTCGGGTTTTATCCGTGGATCGATTCAGGGAAGAAATACTACGGCGTCATCTCGCGCGAAGACGTGGCCTCTGCCGCCAAGGGCGAGCAGGCCGGCTACGCCTCCGCGCAATGTGGGCGGCTGATCCGGCATGCCTGGATGACGGGCGTCAACCAGAGCAACAGCCTGCCGAATCTGCCTGGTACCTGATCAGCTCCGTGAAGTTCACTTAAAACAATACCGCATCCTCACTAGCTACCGCCCTCACCCCCACCCCCTCTCCCGCCCGCGGGCGAGGGGAGCTTCGAGACCTAAACGGTTTTCAACCGTTTAGGCAAGGGTCACTGCTGCAATACCAGCCTTGGCGATCTGCACGTCTTCTGAAGACTTGACGCCAGACACCCCCACCGCGCCGACGCATTGCCCATCCACCATGATGGGCACGCCGCCTTCGAGCAAGCCTTCCAGTTCCGGTGCGGACAGGAAGGAAAAGCGGCCATTGTTGATCATGTCTTCGTAAGTCTTCGATTCGCGGCGGCCCAACGCGGCCGTCTTGGCCTTGGCCGGCGCAATGTGCGATGAAATCGGGGCGGCGCCATCGAGGCGTTGCAGCCACAGCAGGTGGCCACCGTCATCGACGATGGAAATGGTGACAGCCCAGTTGTTGGCATGGGCTTCGGCTTCTGCACCGGCGGCGATTTTTTTCAGGTCGTCGAGCGACAGGACGGGTTTGGTTTGCATGAATGCCCTCTCTTGATTGGAGAGAGGATTGTAGCCGCTTGGCGCGAGCCTTGCTGTTACACCAGGTCAATACTGCTATGACCTGGAGATCATCCACCGGACGTTTATCTTTGCCCTTGCTGGCGCATCAACTCGACCAGCGGTTGCAGCTCGGCCGACAGCTTGCCCAAATGCGGCAGCACCTGGTCTTGCTTGCCGTCTTTCAGCCATTGCAGCAAGGTGGCCAAGTCCGGCGTTTCCTGCGGCTGTTCCACCAGGGCCGGTGCAATCGGCGCTTCGCTGCTGCGCTTGAATGCTTCTTCCTCTTCGCGTCCGACCACCCCGGAAAGCGCATGGTCCATGCCCAGCGCAGCACGGCGCTTCGCAATCGCGCGCAAGTCGGGCAACAGGGGCGACACGCCCGCATGGCCATCGGACTCGGGCCAGGCCACCATGCCGCAACTGGCGACGAAGGCGATGCGTTCATCCTTGATCAGGTTGGCATTGGCCACCGCATGGCAGACGCGTTGTGCGAAGTTGCGTGCCGAATCGGAGTGGATCGTGCCGGTTGCCAGCGTGAACTCGGCTTCGCCGGTGCGGGCCACGCAATCGGTCTGGCGGATCGTGCTTTGCAGAAGCTGGCCCAGCGCGTTGACCACGAAACCGGGCGGCGTGGCCGGGTAACCTTCGAGGCCGGCATGCTTCAAGCCGACACAGACATGCAGCATGACAAAATTCTTGTGATATTTCACTGCGTTATCGAGCATGGTCTCGGCCAGGGCGGTCAATTGCTCGGGCGCGGGCAAGACGATGCTGGGGTCAAGCACGCCCTGCTGCACCATGGCTTCCAGGCTGCTTTCAAATTCGCGCTGGGTGTTGACCAGCTTGGCCAGGATGTCGAGCCGCGACAGCAGTTGCGCCGTGCCGATGCCCTTGGTGATCAGGTCGGTGGCGCCGGCTGCCTTGGCGCGGTCGCGCTCTTCGGCTTCGTCGCTGCCCGACACCACCACCACCGGCAGGTTGCGGATGCGGCTGATCTTGGACTGGCGGATGCGCGCCAGCAAACCATAGCCATCGAGCTTGGGCATGGTCAGGTCGGTGATGACGACGCGGATGGTCGGGTCAATCAGCAGGGTTTGCCATGCCTCCTCACCATCGAGAGCTTCACGGAACTCGAACATGCCTTCAATGCGCTTGATCAGCGTGGCACGGACGATGCGCGAATCGTCCGCGATCAAAACGCGCGGCTTGGCCGGTAAGTCTGTCATCTGGGGCTGTCTCTCTGGGTCTATCGGGGCGCCTGATCTTTTATAGCTCTTGTCTTCGGCATTTCAATGCATTCCGCAAGGCAAGTTTAATCAACTATTCAAGTATTTGCGATAAGAATAATCAAGGGAAATTCTTTTTGACAGACCCGTAGACTTTCGCGTAAAGTGCATCCTTACGCCGCAAGAAAGTTGACTCCATGACAAGATTCCAAGCGTACCGTACCCTGCCCTTCGTGCTTGCCGCGCTGGCTGCAAGTACCCTGCCGCAAACGGCATGCGCGGAAGTCCTTCCTCCTCCCCATGGCGTGGTGGCGGTCGAGACGGTAGCGCCCGCAATTCAAACTGCCCAACCCGCTCAGGCAGCACAACCGGCAGCCGAACAGCACAAGTCGGCTTTCGGCCGCATTGCCGACTTCACCAGCCATGCCTCGCAACTGGCGGTCCAGGCAGTCAGCATGCTCGGCACCCATTATAAATATGGTGGCACCAGCCCGGAAAACGGCATGGATTGCAGCGGCCTCGTGCGCTATGTGTTCAAGGAAGCCTGGGGCACCGAGTTGCCGCGCACGGCGGCGGAAATCAGCCATACCGGCCAACATGTCGACCCGCAGGATTTGAAGCCGGGCGACCTGGTGTTCTTCAACACCATGCGCCGCGGTTTTTCCCACGTCGGTATTTATATGGGTGACAACAAGTTCATCCACTCGCCCTCATCGGGCGGCAAGGTCCGTATCGAAAGCATGGACCTCGCCTACTGGAAGCATCGCTTCAACGGGGCGCGCCGCATGGATGATCCGGGCCAAACCAGCGCGCAATAAGCTTCAATTCCCGCGAACGGCAACGAACCACGGCGTATTGGAGCCAGCCTGGCCTGGCTCCAATACTGAGTTCCCTCACTACTGCGAACGCATCGCTTCCAGTTTCTTCTTCAATTCCGGCATGACTGCCGTCGTGGCCTGTTCACCGGCCAGCACGGCCAGGTTGCGACCGCCGAAGTCGCCGCCCTTCATCGCGCCCAGACCCGGCTGGATGACCACGTCGGCATCCTTCAATTCATAGCGGTTGATGCTGTGGCCCATGATGGCAAAGGTCTGCAGCATGATTTCCGTGGTGGAACCCGTAGTTTGCGCCTCCGGCAGGGCCGAGATGTTGACGGCAATGACGAAGTCCGCGCCCATCTGGCGCGCATAGCTGACCGGCACCGGCGAAGTCAGGCCGCCATCGACATAGATGTGGTCGCCAATGGTCACCGGCTGGAACACGCCGGGCACGGCTGAAGAAGCACGCACCGCAATACCGGTATTGCCGCGCTGGAACAGCACGCCCTGGCCCGTATGCAGGTCGGTGGCGACCGCGCCAAACGGGATCTTCATCTTTTCCAGCGGCACATTATTGACCGCCTTGTTGACGTAATTTTGCAGCGCTTCGCCCTTGAGCACGCCGGTAGTTTTGGCGAAGAACGGCACAGACCAGTCGGAAATGGCCGCTTCATCCATATCCAGCGCCAGCTTGTTCAAGGCATAACCATTGTTACCGGCCGCGTACAGCGCGCCAACCAGGCTGCCGGCGCTGGTGCCGACCACGATGTCCGGGTAGATGCCTTGCGCTTCCAGCGCCTTGATCACGCCGATATGGGCAAAGCCGCGCGCAGCACCACCACCCAGGGCCAGGCCCACCTTGATCTTGCGCGGCGGCTTGGGCTGGACAGGCGTTTGCACGACCTGCGGCGTTTCCGGCTGCTTGGGCGGCACGATGGGTGTGGAAGGACAGGCGGACAACAGGCAGGCGGCGGCGATGCAAAGCAGGCAGCGCAAAAGGCGATTGGGCATGGGATCAGGGACAGTGAAGCGGCGTGAAGGAACTGGGATGGATTTTAGCCTAACTTGCCGGGGTTCAATAGGTCATCGGCAGTGCTGAATTCCATTCCAGCCAGTTGTAACGCACTACCTCGAAGGGCGTTACCCTGCATTTGCTACCCCTTTGGCGGACCATCTTCCTGCGCGACCTTCACCTGCTTTTTGGCATGCATGACCCGTTCCCAGGTTTCCTGCGTCCACGGCGTCGGCGAAAAGTAATAGCGCCTTCCCGCCGCAATTTGCGGCATCGCCTCGTCCGTGGCAAAACCGGCGGCGGCATGGCAGCGCTTGCCCGGCAGCTCGCCCTGTGCGGCAATGGTCTTGCGGATTGCCTCATCGTCATGTGCCATGTGAAACGCCATCGGCACGATTTCATCGGCCGGCATGGCGTCAAGCCAATAGTCGCCCGAACACCACGACGCCAGTGCCGTGATCGACAGGGCACGGTCGGTCGGCAGTTTCTTGCGGATTTCGCTCACCACCGAAAACAGGAAAGGTTGTTGCGAGTGGCGCGCCTCGAAGTCCAGTTGCACCACCTTCGCCCCGGTGGATTGCGCCGCGAGCAAGACCTGGTTCACGATGGTATCGCGCTGGCGCGAAGACAATGCCGGTGGGTTGCGCCAGGAAGCGTCCACGCGCACCACCGGAATCAGGACGGTTTCGGGCCGCACCTGCAAAGGGTTGGCGCGCGGCGTCACGTCGGCACGTTCGTCGGCCAGGCTTACCGAACTCGCCACATAGGCCACGCCCGCGTCAGGGGGCATCCAGCGCAAATCTTCCGGACGCTCGCCTGCCCACAGGATATTGCCCGGCAGCGCCGTCAGGGCTGCGCGTTCCCGCCGCACGGGCTGGCACGCCGCCAGCGAAGCTAACAACAGGGCTGGCAACACCAGCCGCAACAGCGGTCTCATGCCGGCCAGCCTGAAGTAGAAATCGTCGAGAAAAAAGCGTGCATGGTGTGACTTCGTTCAATGGATGCGTGTAGTCGAACGCTCATATTGAACGCAGACGCCGGAGGGTGAAAGCCGGTGCGCGGAAGCAATCAGTGATGCGTGTGAAGAAAAATTCACGAGGCGAGTTGCGCCGGCGCCCTATTCCGCCAGCATTTCGTGATTGGCATCGGCAGAAGCCAGTGCCACCGCCGTCATGGGGAAGGTCACCGTAAAGGTGCTGCCCTGCTCCGGTTTCGATTCGATGCTCAACACGGCATCATGACGCAGCAGCACGTGCTTGACGATGGCCAGGCCCAGGCCCGTACCCTGTGTCTCGCGCGAGCGGCTTTTGTCGACGCGGTAGAAGCGTTCGGTCAGGCGCGAAATATGTTCGGCCTGGATGCCGATACCGTTGTCTTGCACGGCGTATTGCGGGCCCGCCGGACCCATGCGCCAATAGATTTTGATCTTGCCGCCTTCGGGCGTATAGCGCACCGCATTCGATACCAGGTTGCCAAAGGCGCTGCGCAGCTCGTCGGTACTGCCGCGGATGTCGGGGCAATCGATGTGCAGCGTAATGGTATGGCGGCCGGCGGACAATGCCTTGCTTTCTTCCAGTATCTGTTCGAGCAAAGGGCCAATCGCCACGCGCTCGGGCCGCAACGGGTAATCGATCGATTCCAGCCGCGTCAGGGTCAGCATGTCTTCGACCAGGTTTTGCATGCGGTGGCCCTGCTCGCTCATGAGCTTGATGTGGGCCGCGCGCGTGGCCGGGTCAAGGTTGGCCTGCCCCGAGGCGATTTCGAGGAAGCCGTTGATCACGGTCAGCGGCGTGCGCAATTCATGCGAAGCGTTGGCGATGAAGTCGCGCCGCATCATTTCGATCCGTTCGGATTCGGTCACGTCATGCGTGACCAGGATCTGGCGCCGGTTTTCAAACGGGATGATCTGCACGAACAGCTTGCGCTCACGCAAGCTGAGCGTCAGCGGCTGTTCGTAGCGCCCCAGGATGATGTAATCCATGAAGTCGGGGTTGCGGATCAGGTTGGTGACACGCATGCCCTTGTCGCGGCTGTTCTTCAGGCCCAGATGGCGCTCGGCGGCCGGGTTGCACCATTCGAGGAACAGCACGTCGTCCATGATGACCACGCCGTCGGGCAACAGGCTCATGGCCTGGCGGAAGCGTGCCAGCCACTCCGACAATTCAGTACGATTCTTTTCATCATCGCGGCGCAGGCGGTACAGGCGCGAAAAGATGTCGGTCCAGGCACCCCAGCCGTCGGGCAGCTTTTCACTTTCGGGGTTGTCGAGCCAGCCGGCAAGGCGGAACAGATAGTGCAGTTGCACATAGACCATCAGGCAGGCGCCGGCCAGACCGGTACCCAGCCCGATGATGGGACCGAAGAAAAACCACAGGATCAGGGACCCGACCATCAACAGCGACATGCGCAGGATGGCAGGAACCCAGAACAGCAATTGCGGACTCATAGACTTGCTTCAAATTTCAATGGAAGCGCAATTTCACCGCGCCAGGACCAGCATTATGCCGTCCTTACTTCTCGCTAAGCATATACCCGACGCTGCGTACCGTCTTGATCAGGTATTCGGCTTCCTTCAAGGCTTTGCGCAAACGCAACACATGCACGTCAACCGTACGCTCCTCGATCACGACGTGGTCGCCCCATACCTTGTCGAGCAATTGGCTGCGCGAGAATACGCGGTCCGGGTGGGCCAGGAAGAACTTGAGCAGCTTGAATTCGGCATGGCCGATATCGATCTTTTGCTCGGCGATGCTGACGTTGCAACTGACCGGGTCGAGCTTGACCGCCCCGGCGCTCATCACGCTTTGCGCATGCTCGGGCGTCTTGCGGCGCAGCAGCGCATTGATGCGCGCCGTCAATTCACGCGGCGAGAACGGCTTGGTGATGTAGTCGTCGGCGCCATTGTCGAGGCCGGCGATCTTGTCTTCTTCCATGCTCTTGGCCGTCAGCATGATGACCGGCAGGTCATTGAACTGGCGGTCGCTGCGCAGGCGCGACAGCAGGCGCAGGCCGGTCTGGTCGGGCAGCATCCAGTCGAGCAAAACCAGGTGCGGCGTGCGGCGCTGGATGAATTCCCAGGCGTCGTTGACGTTATGCGCCGCCACGGGGTTCCAGCCGGCTTCCTTCAAGGTGAAGCTGACCAGTTCGACAATGGCCGGTTCGTCTTCGACGACGAGGATGGTGGTCTTGTCCGCAGCCATATGCCTTAGTCCTGCTTCGCTTCTGGTGCAGCGTCGGGCTTGGGTGCCGCGAAATTGGTGTGGCGGATATCCTTGCCTTCGACCACATAGATCACGTATTCGGCGATGTTCTTGCAATGGTCACCGATGCGTTCGATCGCCTTGGCCACCCACAGCGTGTCGAGCGCCGCCGAAATCGTGCGCGGGTCTTCCATCATGAAGGTGATCATGTTGCGCATGATGGAGCGGAATTCATGGTCCACCACTTCATCCTTGCCGATGATCTGCGCAGCATGCTTTTCGTCAAGGCGGGCGAAGGCATCGAGCGCTTCGCGCAGCATGTTGGCGGTCGACTCGGCCATGACGCGGATTGTGCCGTACTGGTTGATCGTGGTCACGCCGCGGCCCGGGATGTTCATGGCAGCGCGCGCGATCTTGGTCGATTCGTCGCCGATGCGCTCGAGGTCGGTGATGACCTTGATCGTGGCCATGATGGTGCGCAGGTCGTTGGCGGCCGGCTGGCGGCGCACGATCAGGTGGCTGCAGGCGTCGTCGAGCGAGACTTCAAGGCGGTTGACGTTTTCGTCGGCCTTGATGGTTTGCTCGGCTTGCTCGGGGTTACCCGTGCGCAGGCAGTTGATGGCGTCGGAAAACTGGCTTTCCACCAGGCCGCCCATCAAGAGCACCTTGGAACGGATGTCTTCCAGGTCCTGGTCGTATTGTTTGGATGAATGCTCGCCCGTCATCGGGTTTCTCCTTGATTGCGATACTCTCTCGAAATTTTGTGCCGGTACGCTTAACCGAAGCGGCCGGTGATGTAGTCCTGCGTTTCCTTCTTGTCCGGATTCATGAAGATCTGGTCGGTTTCGCCGAATTCGACGAGTTCGCCCAGGTACATGTAAGCCGTGTAATCAGAGCAGCGTGCCGCCTGCTGCATGTTGTGCGTGACGATCACGATGGTGTAGTCACCCTTCAGTTCGCTGATCAATTCTTCGATCTTGGCCGTCGAGATCGGGTCCAGCGCCGAGGTCGGCTCGTCCAGCAGCAGCACGTCGGGCTTGACAGCCACGCCGCGCGCGATGCACAGGCGCTGTTGCTGGCCGCCGGAAAGGCCCAGGCCGCTCTTGTGCAGCTTGTCTTTCACTTCGGTCCAGAGTGCCGCCTTGTTCAGTGCCCATTCAACGCGCTCGTCCATCTCGCCCTTGGACAGGTTTTCATACAGGCGCACGCCGAAGGCGATGTTGTCATACACCGTCATGGGGAACGGTGTGGGCTTCTGGAACACCATGCCGACCTTGGCGCGCAGCATGTTGACGTCCTGGCCCGGTTCGAGGATGTTGTGGCCGTTGTACAGGATCTTGCCCTCGGCGCGCTGGCCGGGGTACAGGTCATACATGCGGTTGAGCGTACGCAGGAGCGTCGACTTGCCGCATCCCGAGGGACCGATGAAGGCGGTGACCTTCTTGTCGTAGACGGACAGGTTGATGTGCTTCAAACCCTGGAAATTTCCGTAGAAAAAATTCAGGCCGGAGATCTCGATTGTCTTTTTCAGTTCTGGCTTCGCAGTGATGGCAGTGGACATGACAGTCTATCGTTGGGTTCGGTAAATTAACTCGTGGTCTTTTGCGAGGACAACATGCGCGACACAATATTGAGCGCCAGTACGGAGAACGTGATCAGGAGCGCAGCGCCCCAGCCCAGCGAAATCATGTTGTCGTCCACGCCCATGGTGAAGTCCTTGATGACGATGGGCAAGCTGGGCATGGGCCCGTTCATGTCCACGGTCATGAATTGGTTCGACAAGGCGGTAAAGATCAGCGGTGCCGTTTCGCCGGCAATACGTGCCACCGCCAGCAAAATGCCGGTGGTCACGCCGGCCTTGACCGCGCGCAGGCGCACCGTCAAGGCCACCTTCCAGTGCGGGGCACCGAGCGCATAAGCCGCTTCACGCAATGCGGTCGGCACCAGGTTCAGCATGTTGTCGGTAGCACGCACGATCACAGGGATGGCGATCAGCGACAGCGCAATGCTGCCGGCCCAGCCCGAAAAGTGATGCACCCGCGCGACGTAGATGGCATAGATGAACAGGCCGATCACGATGGACGGCGCCGACAACATGACGTCGGTCACGAAACGCGTGACCTTGGCGATCCAGCTGCGGTCGCCATATTCGGCCAGGTAGATGCCGGCCAGGATACCGATCGGCGTGCTCACCAGCGCGCCGATGCCCACCATGAGCAAGCTGCCGACGATGGGATTGAGCAAGCCGCCCGCGTCATGCGCGCCCGGCGTGCGGCCCTGCGTCGGCAGGGTCTGGGTAAACATTTCGATGGTGAAGGCACCGAAGCCGCGATACAGCAGCATGCCGAGAATCCAGAACAGCCCGCCCACGCCGATCACCATGGCGAAGAAGGACAGGCTGATGCCGATACGGTGCGTCAGCATGCGGCGTTGATACAAGGGTGACATGGATCAGGCTCCTTCGCGCCGCGCCATGGCCAGCAGCATGAGTTTTGCGGCCGCCAGCACGATGAACGTCAAGACAAACAGGATCAGGCCGAGTGCCAGCAAGGCAGAAACGTGCAATTCACTGCTCGCTTCACCGAATTCATTGGCCAACAGGGAGGCAATGCTGTTGCCGGCAGAGAAAAGCGACGGCGACAACTGGTTGGCGTTGCCGATCACGAACGTGACGGCCATGGTCTCGCCAAGCGCACGGCCCAGGCCCAGCATCATGCCGCCGACCACGCCGATCTTGGTATAAGGCAGCACCACCTTGCGCACCACTTCCCATTTGGTGCAACCCAGCGCGTAAGCCGACTCCTTCAGCACCGCGGGCACGACTTCAAACACGTCGCGCATTACCGAAGCAATGAAGGGGATGATCATCAGTGCCAGCACCAGGCCTGCGGTCAGCATGCCCAGCCCGGTGGCCGGACCGGAGAACAGGGCGCCGATGCCGGGGATCACGCCCAACGTGTGCTTGAGGAAGGGTTCCAGGTAATTGGCTGAAAACGGCACGAATTCATACAAGCCCCACATGCCGTAGATGATGGACGGGATGCCGGCCAGCAGTTCGACCGCCGTGCCCATGGGGCGGCGCAGCCACGCGGGGCAGATTTCGGTGAGGAATAAGGCGATGCCGAAGCTGATGGGGAAAGCGACCAGCAGCGCAATGGCCGACGTGACCAGTGTGCCGACGATGGCGATCAGCGCCGTGAAACTGTTGTTGACCGGATCCCATTCCGTGCCGGTCAGGAAACTGAAACCGGCATGCCTCAGGATCGGGATGGAGGCAACCATCAGGGAAATGATGATGCCGGCCAAGACCACGAGCACGGTCAGCGCGAAGCCGAACGTAATCTTGTGGAAGAAGAAGTCCTGGATGCGCTGGGTACGCATCACCGCCAGCAGCTCAGGGCTGCCATGCGCTGCACCTTGTGCTGCGCCGGGTGTCTGCATCGCACCCTCGGGTTTGTCAGTGGTGGCCAAATTTGCGCTCATGAAGTGGGACGCCGTATGGGGACTGCGACGAACGTTGAACAAACGGGCAGCACCCCGAAGGAGAGCCGCCCGGTACGACTATGCTTCTGATTGAATTACCAGATCGACTTGCCGGAGCTGTCCTTGACCTGCTTCCAGGAATCCTGGACTTGCTTGATCACGGCGGCAGGCATCGGCACATAGTCCAGTTCCAGAGCGGCAGCGGTGCCGTTCTTGTAGGACCAGTCGAAGAACTTCAGCACTTCCTTGGCATTGGCAGCATTGGCTTCCACCTTGTGCATCAGGATGAAGGTTGCGCCGGTGATGGGCCAGGAAGCCTTGCCTGCCTGGTCGGTCAGCACCACGCCAAAGCCCGGAGTCTTGGCCCACTCGGCGCCGGCAGCGGCAGCCTTGAAGCTTTCTTCGCCTGGTTCGACGTATTGGCCGTCATGATTCTTCAGTTGCGTGAATTCCATCTTGTTCTTCTTGGCATAGGCGTATTCAACGTAGCCGATCGAACCCTTGATACGGGTCACGTTGGCGGCGACACCGTCATTGCCCTTGCCGCCCACGCCAACGGGCCACTTCACAGCGGTGCCGGCGCCGACCGTCTTCTGGAATTCGGCATTGGTCTTGGACAGGTAGTCGGTGAACAGGAAAGACGTGCCCGAACCGTCGGCGCGGTGCACCACGGTGATGTCGTCAGCGGGCAGCTTCAGGCCGGGGTTCAGTGCAACCAGGGCCGGGTCATTCCACTTGGTGATCTTGCCCAGATAGATATTGGCCAGCACTTCGCCGGTCAGCTTCATTTCGCCGCCCTTGATGCCTTCGAGGTAGACGACCGGCACCACGCCGCCCATCACCATCGGGAATTGCACGAGGCCGTTGGCGTCGAGTTCTTCGCCCTTCAGGGGCATGTCGGACGCACCGAAGTCAACCGTCTTGGCTTCGATTTGCTTGATGCCGCCGCCGGAACCGATGGCTTGATAGTTCAAACCATTGCCGCTTGCAGCCTTATAGGTTTCTGCCCACTTGGCATAAACTGGAGCCGGGAACGTTGCACCAGCACCGGTCATGTCGGCTGCAAACACGGAAGTGGCGGCCAGCGCCATGCTCAGGGTTGCTACCTTGAAAAGTTGATTCAGTCGCATCGTCTATTCCCCTTTTTGGAGTGCTAAATAATGCAGCGAACTGTAACGAACAAATATGACACGTTTATGACGAGGGCAAAAATCCTGTCATAAATCGAAAATACCCCTACTTTTCCCGTCATCAACTTGTCACAAATACGTTTTACACTCAAATCTGATCGCTTGTCACTATAATATAGGCAAATGAATAACAAAAGCGCCCAGCACCGCCAAGCCGATCTGGCCATCGCGCAGAGCAGTATTTATTTGAACCGTGAACTATCACAGTTGGCGTTCAATCGCCGCGTCCTGGCCCAGGCGGAAAACCCTGATGTACCCTTGCTCGAACGCTTGCGCTACCTGTGCATCGTCGGCAGCAACCTCGACGAATTCTTTGAAGTGCGCATTGCCAGCCTGCTGGCACAAGGCCAGCTGGAGGGCCAGCAAGCGGCCGCGACCGCCCTTGGCCCGGCCTTGGAACGCACCAACATCGAATGCCATCAGATCGTCGAGAAGCAATATTCCGTGTGGAACGAGATTCTGCCGCAGCTCGCAAAACAAGGCATTCATCTGTTAAGGCATCAGGACCGTAACGAAGAGCAACGTGCCTGGGTCAAATCCTATTTCGATGCCGAAGTTCGTCCACTGCTGACACCGATCGGGCTCGACCCGGCCCACCCGTTTCCGCAGGTCGTCAACAAGAGCCTGAACTTCATCGTCGAGCTCTCCGGCAAGGATGCGTTCGGACGCGGCACGGCAATTGCCATCGTCAAGGCGCCACGCGTGTTGCCGCGCGTTATCCAGCTGCCCGCCGAGTTGTCCAGAGACGGCGTGTCGTTCTGCCTGCTCTCGTCCGTCATTCACGCGCACATTGCCGATATGTTTACCGGCCGCGAATTGCTTTCCTATTCGCAATTCCGGGTGACGCGCAATAGCGACCTGTGGGTCGATGAAGAAGAAGTCAAGAACCTGCGGCAAGCGTTGCAAAGCGAATTGCAAAGCCGCCAATTCGGCCTCGCCGTGCGGCTGGAAGTGGCAAAGAATTGCCCGCCGCATCTGTCCAAGTTCCTGCTTGAACAATTCTCGATCGACAAGAACCGGCTGTACGCGGTCGACGGCCCGGTGAACATGGTGCGCCTGTCGCAATTGATCGAGCATGCGGGCCACCCCGACTTGCGTTTCCCCAGTTTCATTCCCCACCTGCCGGCACGCCTGGCCGGTGCCGACCTGTTTGCATTGCTGAAAAAACAGGACATCCTGCTGCACCACCCGTTCCAGTCGTTCCAGCCCGTGGTCGACTTCATCCGTTCGGCGGCCTACGACCCCGACGTGGTGGCAATCAAGCAAACCATCTACCGCACCGGCATGAATTCGGACTTGATGGAGTCGCTGATCGTGGCGGCGCAGCGCGGCAAGGAAGTGACGGTGATCGTGGAATTGATGGCGCGCTTCGATGAAGAAGCCAACATCAACTGGGCCGAAAAGCTTGAGCGCGTGGGCGCGCAAGTGGTGTATGGCGTGGTCGGCCTGAAGACGCACGCCAAGCTGGCCTTCGTGATCCGCCGTGAAAATGGCAAGCTCAATTATTATTCGCACTTGGGCACGGGCAATTACCATCCGACCACGACCAAGCTTTACACCGACTTCGGCCTGCTGACGGCCGACCCGGAACTGTGCACCGACGTCAACGAAGTTTTCATCCACCTCACCAGCCTGACCAAGCCAAAGAAACTGCAGCACCTGTGGCTGGCGCCGTTCGCCTTGCAAAAGCACTTCATCGCCGCAATCCGCAATGAAGCCAGGATCGCACGCGAAGGCCGGCCCGGTGTGATCATCGCCAAGATGAACGCCCTGCTGGACGAATCGGTGATCCGCGCGCTGTATGCCGCATCGAACGATGGCGTGAAGATCGATTTGATCGTGCGCGGCGCGTGTGCACTGCGCCCCGGCGTGCCGGGCTTGTCGGAAAACATCCGCGTGCGTTCCATCATCGGACGTTTCCTCGAACACAGCCGCATCTATTACTTCCGCAACGACCTGGCGCACGACGTCTATCTCGCTTCGGCCGACTGGATGAACCGCAACCTGTTCCGCCGCATCGAAGTCGCCTTCCCGGTGCTGGACAAGGCGATGAAGAAGCGCGTCATCACCGAAGGCTTGCACCCCTACATCAAGGACAATCGCAATTCCTGGGAACTTGATTCCGACGGCCATTACCATGCGCGCAAGCCGCGCGGCCGCCAGGAAGCGTTTTCTGCGCAGCAGTACCTGATGGAAGCGCTGGCCCAATCCCCCAATTAGGAGTCTGCATGGAACTTATATTGTGGCGCCACGCCGAAGCGGAGCCCGGCGAACCCGATGAAGGACGCGCCCTGACCCCCAAGGGCCACAAGCAAGCCTGGAAGATGGCCGAATGGCTGGACCGCAACCTGCCCAACACCTGCCGCATCCTGGTCAGCCCGACGCGGCGCACGGTGCAGACGGCCGACGCGCTGGGCCGCAAATACAAGATCCATCCCGGCCTGGCACCCGATGCCACTGCGGAAGGCATTCTTGCCGTCGTCAACTGGCCCGAAGGGCGTGAGCCGGTGCTGGTGGTCGGCCACCAGCCGACGCTGGGGCGGGTCGCCTCGCTGGTGTTGACCGGCATGGAGCAGGACTGGACGATACGCAAGTCTACGGCGCTCTGGGTTGGGCAAAAGGACCGTGGGGATATTTCGACGAATTACCTCAAGGCGGTGATGGCGCCGGATTTGTTGGGGAAGTAAGGTCCCACTTTTTCCGGATTTAAGTCGAGTGACTACACGACTCCCCTCTCCCGCAGGCGGGAGAGGGGTGGGGGGTGAGGGAGATCGCGATTTGGCTATGTTTGAATCCGCCACACAGCTTGCCCTTACTACTCCAGGCTGCTTAACCAGCGTAGCCAAATCATAACGTCCCTCACCCCCGCCCCTCTCCCGCCTGCGGGAGAGGGGAGATGTGGCGATGCTCACGTTTGAGATGGAGCTCGACAAAATTATTCTTTACCGCGGTGCGTGACAACTTGAATCACTTGATGCCGCCCGCTGCAGATTTTAATTCTGATGCTTGGGGAGGGAAGTCGGCACCGTCTACTTCGTACCAAACAGTCGATCACCCGCATCACCAAGCCCGGGAACAATGTAGGCATGCTCGTTCAAATGCGAATCGAGCGCCGCCACGTAAGTCTTCACTTCAGGATGCCTAGCCTGGAATACGGCAACGCCCTCGGGCGCAGCCACCAGCGCCATGAAGCGTATCCAGCGCGGCTCCACGCCACGCTTGCACAACACATCGACTGCATGCACCGCAGAATTGCCGGTTGCCAGCATCGGGTCGCAGACGATGAATTCGCGCTCTTCCGGGCTGGGCAGGCGTACCAGGTATTCCACCGGCTGCAAGGTGTCGTGGTCGCGGTAGACCCCGATGTGGCCCACGCGTGCTGAAGGTACGAGGTCGAGCAGGCCGTCGCTCATGCCCATGCCGGCGCGCAGCACCGGCACGATGACGAGCTTCTTGCCGGCGATGACCGGCGCCTCCATGGCCGTCAGCGGTGTTTCGATGGGTTCAGTCGAGAGCGGCAGATCGCGCGTGATTTCATAACCCATCAAGAGTGCGATCTCGCGCAGCAGGGCACGGAAGCTGCGCGTGGAAGCATGCTTGTCGCGCATGTGGGACAGCTTGTGCTGCACCAGCGGGTGATCGACAATGAAGAGATTGGGGAATCGTGGGTCTTGTCTCATGGCGGCTCCGGGGATGGAACAGCCAGTGTAGCACTCAGGCCATGGCCGGTATCGCTTTGGCCGGCACGACCGGTTTCACGGGATACAGATGCTGCAGGAATTGCTGCGTCGCCGCCTGCCAGGAATAACCGAGTGCGTAACGCCGCACTTCTTCGCGGTCCATGGTCAGCGCCTTGAGGCAGGCACGTTCCAGGTCCTGGTCCAGGCTGCCCGAACGGCCGTCGGCCACGACATCGATCGGGCCTTCGACCGGATACGCCGCCACCGGCACACCGCACGCCATCGCTTCAGCCAGCACCAGGCCGAAGGTATCGGTCAGGCTGGGAAAAACGAACACGTCGGCGCAGTTGTAATAAGCCGGCAGTTGCGCATGCGGCTTGGCGCCGAGGAAGCGCGCCTTGGGGTATTTCTTTTCCAGCTCGTCACGCGCCGGGCCGTCACCGATCAGCCATTTGCTGCCGGGCAGGTCGAGCTTGAGGAAGGCTTCGATATTCTTTTCCACCGCCAGCCGGCCGACATAGAGAAACAGCGGGCGCTCGATGCGGCAACCGTCGCCTTCGCGCGGCGTGAAGTGTTCGGTATCAACGCCACGGCCCCAGAGTGCCAGGCGCTGGAAGCCGCGTTCTGCCAGCACCTGCTTCACTTTTTCAGTCGGCACCATGATGGCGCGCGACGGGCCGTGGAACCAGCGCAGCCAGCGATAGGTCCAGCCCAGCGGTATCCCGGTGCGTGCCTTCACGTATTCGGGAAAGCGTGTGTGGTAAGCCGTACTGAAGTGCAAGCCATGCTTGAGGCAATAGCGCCGCGCCGCCAAACCCATCGGGCCTTCAGTGGCAATGTGGATGCTTTCAGGCTTGAACGCAGCCAGCTTGGCTGCGACCGTGGGGTAAGGCTTCAGGGCCAGCCGGATATCGGGATAGGTCGGGCAGGGAAAAGTGCGCACGTCGTCCGGCGCCAGCATCAGGACTTCATGGTCCATGCCACGCAGGCAGGCGACGGTCGCTTTAAGGGTGTTGACCACCCCGTTGACCTGCGGCTCCCAGGCGTCGGTGACGACAGCGATACGCATCGACTTCAGCCTGGAAGGCGACAGGCTTGCATCAAGCCTCGACAGCTGCCGTCACAAGTTCGTGCTCATGCTCATGCCCGATCTCATGTTCCACTTCGGCGTCTTCCTCGGCGCCTTTCCTGTTCATGACGATTTCTTCCCAGGTCACGAGACGCAATTCGCCGGAGAAGTCTTCGACCAGCGCAGTCAGGCTTTCAACCCAGTCGCCGTCGTTGCAATAGGTCACGCCGTTGATCTCGCGGATCTCGGCCTTGTGGATGTGGCCGCAGATCACACCGTCCAGGCCGCGCTTCTTGGCTTCGTCGGCCAGGGCTTCTTCGAACGACGAAATGTAATTGACGGCGTTCTTGACCTTGGACTTCAGGTATTGCGAAAGCGACCAGTAAGGCAGGCCAGCACGCGCGCGCCAGGCATTGAACCACTGGTTGAACGCCAGGATCATGGTGTAGAGCGAGTCACCCACATAGGCCAGCCACTTGGCGCAGGCGATCACGCCGTCGAAGCGGTCGCCATGCAAAACCAGCATGCGCTTGCCGTTGGCAGTGGTGTGGACCAGCTCATCGCGGATATGGATGCCGCCGAAATTCAAGTCGATGAATTGGCGGATCATTTCGTCATGGTTGCCTGGCACGAAGATGACTTCGGTACCCTTCTTGGCTTTCTTCAGCACCAGTTGCACGATGTTGTTGTGGACCTGGTCCCAGTACCAGCGGCGGCGCAGTTGCCAGCCATCGACGATGTCGCCGACGAGATACAGTGTTTCGGATTCGGTGGTGCGGAGAAATTCCAGCAACCGTGCCGCCTGGCAGCCCGTGGTTCCCAGATGGATGTCCGAGAGCCACATGGTGCGGAAACGCTTCTTCTTTGCGCCCTTGCCTTTGCCAAACGCCTCATCCAAAAACTGATCCCGTGGTTTCATGCAGTCCTCTCTTCCTTCAGGTAGTGGCGCGCGTAGCGGCCGTCGAGTTTTGCAAGGGGGAGCATCATGAAGAAGTCGGCGCTGTGGAAATCGGGGTCCCATGCCGGCTGGCCGCAAATCCAGGCGCCGCTGCGCAGGTAACCCTTGATCAGCGGCGGCACCTGGGCCACATGGCCAGAAGGCGATGCCGAAGCGCGTTCTTCAATTGGAAAGGGAAGATGGGGTGTGACACGGTATTCGGCCGGGGCCAGGTTACCGTCGTTGATGGAGTGATACAGTGCAGCCGCATTGCTGCCGCCGTCGGCCAGGCTGACACTGGCACAGCCGATCAGGTATTCGCATTGCTCGCGCTTCATGAAGGTGGCTAGGCCGGCCCACAGCATCATGATCACGCCGCCGCTGCGGTAATCGGGGTGGATGCAGGCGCGGCCTGCTTCGGCAATGCGCCCGCGCAGGTTGGACAGGCGCGACAGGTCGAATTCCTGCTCTGAATAGAACTGGCCCTTTTCGCGCGCAGCGTTGGGGCTCAGGACGCGATAGGTGCCAACCACGTTCAAGCTGTTGGAGTCGCGTACGATGATGTGGTCACACCAATGGTCGAAGTCGTCGCGGTCAAGGCCTTCCGCATTCACGAGCGCCGACAGGCCCATCGTTTCAACGAACACCTTGTAGCGCAAGCGCTGGACCTCTCTGACTTCTTCCGGAGTGCTTGCGAAGCTCAACGTCAACTTGCCTTGAACACTGGAAGCATCTGCGGGGCTGGTCTGTAATCGCATTGATCGTCCTATCGTCCTATTCACGTTAATGGGAGGAAGCGTAACTGCTCATTGCTTCAGCAAAATGACAGTGGCATGTCAGTTTTATGACATGACAACACTGACCCTAATTTTTTCGGACATCAGACAATTGCCAGATTGAAAAGATTCCCTTATATGGAAAAACCGTGGTGATTTGACCTCGCTAGCTGCTCGTTTTTGTTCAATTCTTGCCGTGCAGCATTCGTTTCAGCAAGGAATTGGCGCAGGCCAGATGCAGAGCCAGGGGATATAGGTCTTGTTTTGCCCTATATCGCACTTATGCTGGATGCCACCTGCGCAAGACTAGCGGGCATCCAATTACCGGGAGCAGGCAATGCAACTGAACCGTTTCTTCCTGCCAGGCATCGTTTGCCTGGCCTGTCTGTCACCTTTGGCCCGCGCTGCGGCGAACCCACCAGTGAACCCAACCATGTCCACCATATCGAGCGAAACCTACCAAGTCATCGAATTCCGCCGCTACACCATCAAACCTGGCAAACGCGCGGAATTCGCCACCTATTTCGAAGCCTATTTTCCCGAGGCATTCCAGCAATTGGGCGCCCTGGCCCTGGGCCAGGGTTTGGAACGCGACCATGAAAACGGCTTTACCTGGCTGCGCGGCTTCCACACCATGGATGCGCGTGCCGTGGCCAACTCGGCCTTCTACTACGGCCCGGTCTGGAAAGAGCACCGCAACACCTTGAATGCACTGATCGACGATAGCGACAATGTCTATCTGATGCGGCCCCTGCATGAGGGCACCGGGATCGAGGTCTTGCCCGCCGTCGACCCGGTGCAAGAACCCCAGGGCGCGCAGGGCGTCTGGGTTGCACAATTATTCGCACCCAAGCCCGGGGTGGTCGACGAATTTGCCAGCCTGGCGGAAGCGGCTTTCGCACGTTACCGTGCAGCAGGCATCCATCAGGCCGGCGTGCTGGTCACCCTAGATGCCAACAACAACTTTCCGCAATTGCCGGTGCGAACCGATGGCCCCTACCTGCTGTGGCTTGGTGTTGCACGCGATGCGGCCATGGCCGACGCCTGGCGCGCCATGGCACGAACAGAGGACCGGCACCTGCAAGAAGGAAGCCATCTTGCGCGCGCCACGGAAGAGATTGTGATCACGCCGGCCCGGCGCTCGCGCTTGCGCTGGAGGAATGAGGTGCCACCTGCAGAGTAGGCGGGGGTTCAAAACAGAACGCGAATGTTGCCGATAACCGGCAGCAGTCGCGTTTCTATTGCAGAAAAGCGTTGGCTAGGTCTTGGGGCATCCAGCATTGCAAATGCCCGAATTGAGACCTGTTACACCAGGATCAACTAGCTATACGGACAACCAGATTGAGCAACGCGGCATCGCCCGTCGAACGGGCGTAGTCTGCCGCCGACTTCCCATGGAAACGGATTGCGGGGTCAGCCTTGTTGTCGAGCAGCAGACGAACGGTCTGCGCATCGCGGTTCAAGATCGCGGCGATCAGGGGCGGCATACGGGCTTCGGATTGGGCATTGACATCGCCATGCGCTGCGATCAGCAGCACGATCATGTCACGCTTGCCTTGCTGCGCTGCCAGCGCCAACTGTTCCGATACATCCGCCGGCTCATACCCCGCCTTCATGCGGCCACGTGTCGGCCGCAGCAGGAGCTTCACGACTTCAACATGGCCCCCGCGCACGGCATTGGACAAGGGCGACTCGCCATTTCGATCGACATATTTCACATCGGCGCCGTAGCCGAGCAGGAACTTCACGGCCTCTGCATTACCGGCCCCGGCGAAAAAGCCGAGCGCGCGCTGGCCCTGCCTGTTTTGCGCGTTGACATCGGCCTTGTTCGCCAGCAAAAACATGGCGCCTTGCAGATTGTTTCCGAAACCGGCATTGATCAGGGCCGAATTGTCGGCGGCGTCCCTGGCGTCGACGTTCTGCAAGACCTTGGCCGACAACAGCTTGTGCAGCAGTGGGTTGCCGGAGGAATAGCGCGCCGCTTCGACGAACACTTCATCGGGCGATGCGTAGGCGCTCTGCGCCAAATCCCTCAACTGGGCCTGGCTTTTCGATTCCTTGCCGCCGGCCCAACGGTAATAGTCGCTGACCGACAATTGCCGCTGCACGTCCGAATCCGGCAGGCGTTGCATCAACTCGCGCAATACGGCTTGCGCGCCATCGACATCGGCCTTGTCGAACAACAGAAAAGCGGCTAGCGACGATTGCGGTGCCGATACACATGACTGGAGTGCCGCGCCCTGGCGATACATTTTCTCTGCTTCCGACATCTTTCCCAGATTGCGGTACGAATCGCCGAGGCTGGTGTAGGCCAGCGCCTGGAGCGCCGACTGATCGATTTCACCAACCACCGGGATGAGCCATTTGATATTGGCTTCGTCATCACCGCGCCGGCGTGCGGCCAGGGCTTCCAGTGCCGCGATGTCGGCCTTGGTGGCGCCGGCCTTGATGGCGGCATTGATCTCTTCGCGTGCACCCGCAAAATCGTCGATCGTCAGATGCGCTTTGGCGGCACTAAGATGCGGCAACGGCGAATCGTGCGACAAGGCAACCGCCTTGTCCGCATTTTCTACCGCAAGCATGGGGTTCGAGCCACACCCGCAATCGATCGCGACGGAGCGTATTTCCACTTCGGCTTCGGCGGCCCAGGACAAGGCGTCGTTTGGAAATGTCTTGAGCAACCTGCCGACTTCGTTTTCCGCCGCATATAGTCGGCCGGAAGTCTGACTGCGATCGCATTGCAGGTCGCCGATCAAACGCCGCAATGCCGCATCGCCAAATGGCGGCTCCCGGCCCGGCTCGGTGGCCACCGTCATCCACTCGCCGCCTGCAGGTACATTCCTTATTTGCGGCGCGGCCCAGGCGGCAACCGGCGCAGCGGCAAGCAGGACGATCGCCGGCAACACCTTGAGACCCATACTCCGCCTCATTGCTGCGGCCGCTGTTTGCGCGCTTCCCGCATGATGGCAATGGATTCGGCGATCCGTTCCCGATCTTCCTTGCTTGCATTGGGCGGTATGTAAGCGTTTTGCATCATATTCAGCATATCTCCTCCTGCATATTCGACCCAGGGATTCGCGCCCTTCAAGATAAGATAACGCAACACTACGGGATTGTCTCGAGTTGCCGCATGGCCGAGCAGGGTGCCAACATTGTCCCGGGTTTCCACGTTGACCTTGGCTTCGGTAATCAATACGTCCAAGCCTTCAACATTGCCGTTCCACACTGCAGCGACAGGTGCCGGCACGCCGTAATTGTTCAGCGCCATTGGATCGGCGTGGTACTTGAGCAGAAGGCTGACCAGTTGACGAGAATTGGGGCCTGCCGTCAAGGCGGCATTCATCGGATTCTCCTTTTCCGCATTGGTGACATTGACGCGTGCCCCCTTTTTCAGCAAGTAGGCCGTCAGTTCCACGTCGCGATCGTGCACCGCATACAGCAGGGGCGTCGCTCCCCTGTCCGTCGCGCTGTTGACCGAGGCGCCGTGTTCCGCAAGTTCTTTCACCAGTGCCGCGTTACCTGAAAATGCCGCCATGTCGAGCGCGGTGGCGCTTTCCGGCAAATCATATGGCGTGTCTTCGCAGACCGCATTGATATTTTTTATGAGCTTGTTGCGCAGCATGGCGCGCGTCACGGGATTCAAGCCGTCCAATGCTGCGGATACAGCAAATGCATGTTCAGCCGGCATACCGTCGCGCGCCTCAATGGCCTTGAACGCCGCTGCCGTCGCACCAGAGCCGGATTTGGCCCACTTCAGGTAATCGATCAACACCAAGCGGTAACGCACCGAAGCATCGTCCTGGTATTCTCTCGGCAGCTTGCCGAAAGCGGCGGCCGCGGCGGCGTAATCTCCGTCACTGGTCAGGAGAAAGTCCCCATACTTCATGAGGTCTCTGGAATTGTGGCCAATCTCGGCCGCCTGGCGCCAGGCATCCCTAGCCTTGTCTCGATATGTGGCCCGCTGGGCAAGTGAAAGCCTGCTATCGGAAAACATTTGAGCCAGCCAAAAGTAACCATTAGCCTTGCGCCTGGGATCGGCTTCCAGCGAGATAAATGCGCGATACGCTTCTTCCGCTTCGGCAAAATTCCTGCTGCCGTCCTGCGCGCGCGCCAACGCAAAACGAGCCTCCGGCTTGTCAGGAGCGAACCGCACTGCGCGCTGTGCGCTGGACAATGCTGAGGCGTAATACCCTTCATTAGCCGCCATCTTGGCTTCGAGGATGTAACCATCCGGCAAAACGTCGCCACCCAAATCTGCAGCGCGCCTCAGAATCGCCCTGATATCGACATTGCCTTGACTATGCTGCCACAAGCCATATTTGAGTTCTGCCAATGCGTACAACGGATAGGGGCTTTTTGGATAATCTTTTTGTAGTTGCTCGATCTGATGCCCGATCGGCTCCAGTTCCGCCCTGGATCCGTAATGAAGCTGGATCGCACCGTAAATTTCCAGATATTTGGGATAGGCTGGGTCGTCCTTGATGAATGGAATACCTTGCTCGGGCGGAAAGCGGGTCGGCACGATAAAAGGCGTAAAGCCCTGATTTGCCAAATCCTCCATGGTCGTAACTTTTTGTGCCGGGACAGCAGTGTCTTGGGCAAAGGCAATTGACGACAGCGGCAGGAGTGTCAAGCCGGCAAAAAGGTATTTGAGCATGATCATCTCTCGTTGATATCTTGGAAGGCGGTGAACGGGTGCCATGTACGAACTTCACGGCACATTCACATCGAAACGATGACAATACGCAGTTGCCACAAAGAAATCAAGGCCGACACATGAGAAAAAGCATGCTGCCGCCAAACCAAGGGGTCACGAACAAGGCGCGTGACAATGAAAAACGCGACCGGCGCCTATGCGGGCGGCAGTCGCGTTCTCTTGCCCGAAGCAGATGGATTACTTGGACTTGGGACGGCCCGCCTTCAAGGGCGGCAAGGTTGCCAGCACGGCCTTCAGGCCATCGACATCCATCTTCGAGATCAGTGCCACGCCGATACGCAGCAATTCACTCTTCTTCACTTCGACGCCGGCCTTGAGGCAGGCTTTCTTGACAGAACCGAGCACGGCGTATTCCGGCTCCGGCATGGAAAAGCTGTCGCGGATCAGTTTCGATTTCTTGACTTTGGGTGCGTCGGCCGCTTCAGCCTTGGCCGGCTTGGCTGCCTTCACCGGTTTGGCGGGCTTGGCCGGCTTCGCTGCCTTGGGCTTGGCCACGGCTGCGGGCTTCTTTGCCGCGACTGGTTTCTTGGCTGCGACGGGCTTCTTGGCGGCAACCGGCGGCTTGGCCGCTGCCGGCTTGCGGACCGGAGTCTTTTTCACTGCGGCGCCTGCGGCGGGCTTGGCGTTTGCTGGGCTTGTGGCCATGTATCATCCTTTTTGCTTAATCGTATAAATAATATATACCATTATTTCCCGCGCAGCAAGAAAGCTGCCGGTATTGCGGGCCATATAAGGACCCGTTTCAAAATGAGCAGGGCTAGCTGAGAGCCGCAGACAGTACAACTGTACGGCAAGGCACGACAACAACGCCATGTTCATTTTAAAACGGGTTCCAAGCTGTATTTCATTTCAATGCTATCGCACATATCAATCAGTTCATTACCGAGCGCAGTTTGGCCCAGATGGGAAAAATTTTCCAGTCCGTTTCCATCGTTTCCACTGTTCTTTTTGAATTCATCAGCGGGTCATATTTCCTGCGCACAATGGCGGTCGACTTATTCCTTGAGGCAACATTTGATCATGAACATGCTCAGCCCCGCCCTCTTCCTTGCACGCCATGCCGTGGCTGTTGCCCTCCTTGCCCTGCCCCTGTTTGCCCATGCCGCCGGCAAATCCATCGTGATCGGCCAGGCGGTTGATCTGTCGAGCCAGAACGGTTCGATCGGCCGCGATTACGTGGCCGGCATCAAGACCTATTTCGACTCGCTCAATGCAGCCGGCGGCATCAACGGCCATCGTGTCGAATACATCGTGAAAGACGACCAGGGCCAGCCCGAGCTGGCCGTCTCGGCCACGGCCGAACTGATCGAACGCGACAAAGCCGACTTTCTGATCGGCGGCGTGGGCGACGAGATTACCGAGGCTGTGGTGAATTCAAGCGCCTTCAAGCGCAGCAACCAGATTCTCTATGCACCGCTGACCGGCGCTGAGCGGGGCAAGGATACCCACGTGCTGTACTGGCGGCCTAGCTACACGCAAGAGATGAAGTACGTCTTCAGCTATTTCACCAAGCTGGGCATGAAGGACGTGGGCGTGGTGGTGCAGAACAATGCCACCAGCCAGCAAGCCTTCAACAACCTGCAGGACGAGATCAAGGCGCAGGGCATGCACATCACCGGCAGTGTGCGCGTGGCCGGCAACGGCGACCAGATCGGGCGCGATGCCGCCAAACTGTCGCAAACCAAACCAGCGTTTGTGATCGTGGTCGGCGACACCATCACGACCGGGCTGTTCCTGAAGGAATTCCGCAAGACCAATCCACAAACCTTCGTTGCCGGCACCTCATTGACGAACCTGGGCACGCTGGTGGAACTGGCCGGCAGCGCCGGTGTGAAATGGACGGTGTTTTCCCAGGTCGTGCCGAATCCGAACTCGCTGGCTTCGCCGATCCAGGCGGAACATCAGAACATGATGAAAAAGTACCGCGACGAAGCGGTGTCGTCCCTGACGCTGGAAGGCTTCGCCGCCGCCAAGGCACTCGCCAAAACGATACAGCAGACCAAGCGCTACAACTACGAAGCACTGGGTGACATCGTGGCGCACAATGGCAATATCGACCTGGGCGGCTTGAACATGGTGTGTTCGCCCGGTACCAACCACTTGTCGACCTACCTCGACATTGCCTTGTTCAGCCGGGGTAGCGAACTGGTGTTCTAGAATGCGATCTGCTAGCTGGACTTGATGGAAAAATCCATCCCGACTTCGTTCCAGAAGTCCTTTTCCTTCTGCATCCAGAACCAGGCGGTGGGGTGGTCCTTGAACCAGCCACTCATGATTTCCAGTTCAATGCGGCTCTTCATGCGCAGGCGCATTTCACCGAGGTTGACTTCGATGCGCGAGTGCATGAACAGCACAGCCAGGCGCAAGGCCAGCACGGCCTTGGCCATGTCGGGCTCGGCGATGGCGTCCTGGATCTTGCGCAGGTTGCCTTTCTGTGCCAGGATCAGGACACTCATCACGCGCTGCTCACGCGCGGTGAAGCCGGGCAGGTCGGCATTCCCGATCATGTAGCCGCCATGCTTGTGGTAACCGCTCGGCGAGACCGCCATGCCCACTTCATGCAGCAGGGCGCTCCAGTAGAGATAACGCGAGTAAAGGTCGCCGGCGGGTTTCAATTGGGCATAGAGCAAGGCCGCCACGTCGGCGACACGTTTGGCGCGCCCTTCATCGACATGGAAGCGTTGCTGGAGTGCATGCACCGACTGGTCGCGCCGGTCGCGCTTGTTGGCGCGCCATTGCAAATCCCACAGCACACCCATGCGCAAGCCGGCTTCGATGGCCGTCATCTTCTTGATGCCGAGTTCCTGCATCACGCCGATCAAAATTGCCAGGCCGCCCACGATCACATTGGAGCGGTCCGGCTTCATGCCGGCCAATTCCAGCCGGTTGCTATGGCCGAAATGGATCATGCGCTGCTTCAGCGCTTCGAGGCTGGCCGGGGTCAGCGTGCCGTCACCGAGGCCGTTCTTGGCGATCGCGTCGGCAATCGAGCGGATCGTGCCTGATGAACCGTAGGCATTGCTCCAGTATTGGGGGTAGTAAGGCGGGGCCGCGTCTTCGAAGTAGCTGCGTGCCGAAAGAATGGCCGCGTCGAAGCTGGCCGCATCGATCTTGCCATTAACAAAAAAGGAATAGCTTTGCTTGACGTTGCCGACGGAAAACGATTCGACACGTTCAATTTCCTGGCCCTGCCCCAGAATCAGCTCGGTCGAGCCGCCGCCGATGTCGAGCACGAGCCGGCGCTCATTGGAAGCGGCAAAGGTACTGGCCACGCCCATGTAGATCAGGCGCCCTTCTTCTTCACCGGAAATGATTTCGATCTCGCAACCGATGGCTTTTTCCGCCTTCGGCAGGAAGGCCGGGCCATTCTTGGCGATGCGCATGGTGTTGGTTGCCACCACGCGTACGGCGTCGAGCTTGTAGCCATCGAGGATGATCTTGAAACGGGCCAGGCAGTCGAGTGCGCTCTGCATGGCGGCCTCGGTCAGGTTGCCACGGCCATCAAGCCCGGCCGCCAGCCGGATCGGTTCGCGCGCACTGCGCAATACACGCATGGTGTCGCCGTCATGATGACCGATATGCATGCGAAAACTGTTGGAGCCCAAATCTACCGCTGCGAACATCCCATCCTCTCGTCAATCGAACTCCGGACCATGCCTGGCTGATGTCATGCGCCTCACACGGCATCACGACGAACCCCGTCATTATGCCCTCAAGGTGAAGCGAACGTGCCGGCGGGTGCGTCGAAGATGCAATTTTTCACATTGCGAACTTGCGCCATTCAGCACCAGAGGCGAAACGATAACGAAATAATATTACTATTTCATGACATGCCCCCCCGGCGTATGCCCGGAGGGAGGATAGGCGCAACACGGATGGTTGCGCGCGAATTGTTATTGCGTGTCGCCGGACGCTGCTGGTGCGGATAGCGAAAACGACATTTGCAGCTTGGCCGGTTCAGCCGGCGTCTGCAACGCGGCTTCCTTTGCCGCCGGCTTTTGCGCAAACGGCAAGTTGCCATTCGCCAGTGCCAGCATGCCGATCACGCCGGCAAAACCGGCAGCCACGGTGACTGCGACAATTTTTGCCGAGCCGTGGCGGCGCCGGGGCAGATCGACTGCAACCGGCGCTTCGGCCAGCATGGCTTCCGCACGGTCGCGCCAGGCTTGCGCGTCGGCACCATCCTGGGCGATGCGGCCGATCAATTCGCGGGCGAGTTGTCCGGCTTGCTCTTTCTCTTGCTCATGGCGTTGGCGCAGGGCTTCATTTTCTTCGGCCGCGGCTTGTCCAGCCACAAGCTTTTCCTCCGCCAGGCGCAGTGCTTCGCGTTCGGCTTCCAGCGCCTGCTCTTGGGCAGCACGGGCTGCGGACTCTGCTGCAAGGCGCCGCTGCTGCACCTGTGCCGCTTCGCGCTGGGCAAACGCGCGCTGCTGCACTTCCTGCAAGGCCAGTTGCTCGGCGGCCTGCCTTTGCTTCGTGGCGGCAAGTTCCTGTTGTTCGGCATCGACGCGCTCTTGTTCCAGGCGTGCCAATTCCATTGCTTCACGTGCAAGCGTCTCGGCCAGTTCAGCCGCACGCTTTTGTCTCGCTGCCTGGATGGCGGCACGTTCGAATGCCAGGCGCTCCGCCTGGGTGCGAGTCTCGACGGCAAGACGGGCGGCACGTTCGGCCTGTTCGCGGCCGGCAACGAACTTGGCCTGCTTGTATTCTGATACTGCACGCGCCTGCGCTTCGGCACAGGCCTGCTTTTCGGCGCTGCATTTCTTTTCCAGCGAAGCGGCGGTCAAGCGTTCGGCATCGCCGCGCTGTTTTTCCAGTTGCGTTTGCCGCTGCAACAATTCGAAGGCCTGTTGTTCCTGCGTGGCACGCTCGCGCTCGGCCTGGGCCAGTTCGATTGCCTGGGCCGCCTTCAAAGCGGCAGCAGCGGCGGCCTGCTTTTGCGCTTCCAGGCGCACCTGCACTTCATTGACCGACTTGCAGGTCGCTTCGTATTCGGCTTCGCTGGCCTGGCGCAATTGGCGCTCGGCTTCTTCGCGGGCAACCAGCAAGGCTTGTTGCTGCTGCTCCATGCGCGCGCGCGTTTCTGCTTCGATGCGGGCATTTTGCTTGGCTTCGATCTTTTTTTGCAGGGCGCTGATGGCTTCGGCTTCGGCTGCCATGCGCTCACGCTCCACACGGAGCAGCGCGTCGGCTTCGCGTGCCTTGGTGGCGGCCAGCTCGGCCATTTGCTTTTGTTGTTCGATCTGCGCCTGTTTCAGGCTGACATGCTGCTTTTCCGCAGCAACGCGCGCTTCGGCGGCAATTTTCTCTTCCTGCTCGGCACGTTCGCGCTCGCGCAGCAGGTCGGCATGCCGGCGTTCTGCCAGGGCGCGTTCTTCGGCTTGCCGGCGCACTGCGGCTTGGGCATGCTTCTTTTCTTCCAGTGCGGCCAGGGCTGTTTGTTCCGCTTCGATGCGTTCGCGTTCGATGCGTTGCAATTCGGCGGTTTCACGGGCACGCGCTTCAGCCATCTGGGCCAGTTGCACTTGCTGCAGCGCCTGTGCCGCATCGATCAGCGCCTGCTGCTTTTCCGCCGCAGCCTTGGCCTCCATGGCGCTGCGTGCGGTCTGTTCGGCTTCCCGGCGCGCCTGCAGGGTGGCCGCATGTTCGCTCTCAACCTGGGTGCGCGCTTCTGCTTCGGCACGCACGGCGGCTTCGGCCTGGGTCTTTTCCTGCAAGGCCGCCAATTCCTTTTGCTCGGCTTCGAGGCGTTCACGTTCGGCGCGCTTGAGCTCCGCCGCAGCACGTGCCTTGTGCAGGGCGACCTGGGCCGCCTTCTTTTGCAGGCCGATGCGTTCCTGGGTTTGTTCCAGCGTGTGCCTGGTGGCATTCGATTCGGCCTGGCGCAGCGTGCGCGCCTGGCGTTCGGCGTCTTCGCGCTGGCGCAACAGTTCGGCTTGTTCACGCTCGGCCTGCTCGTGCGCTTCCGATTCGGCGATGGCAGCCTGTTCGCTGCTGACTTTGTCTTCCGTAGCCTGGCGCACGCGCAAGGCGGCGGCGGCGCGTTTCTTTTCCAGTTCCAGCTTCGATTGCATCAGCTCGAGCGCATCCTGCTCGTCCTTTGCACGCTGGCGTTCCAGATTCGCCAGTTCAACCGCTTCACGCGCCCTCTCCAGGGCGGAGCGGGCGGCGGCACTTTTGGCAGCGGCTTCTTCCACGGCCTTTTCCACCACCAGTTTGATGGCGGCCGCTTCGGTTTCAAAGGCAACCCGTTTGGCTTCGTCGGCGTCGGCCTGCATGCGCATCAGTTCGGCATGCTCGACACCGGCTTCGGCACGTGCCTGGGCCGCGAGATAGGCGTCTTCCTCGGCCGCGGCAACTTCCTGCAATACGGCGAGTTCGTGTTTTTCCGCGGCGGCACGCTCCCGCTCGATGCGCGCCAACTCCAGCGCCTGGCGCGCCTTGCGATTTGCCAGCTCCGACGCCTGGCGATGCAGTTCGACCTGCTCTGCCGCGGCGACCATGGCTTCGCGTTCGGCAACGTGGCGTTCGGCTTCAACCCGCGCAGCGGTGCGTTCGACGTCGGCACGGCGGGCGGCCACTTCCTGTGCCAATTGTTCTTCCTGCGCACGGGCGCGCGCGGCGGCGGCGGCCTGCTGTTCGGCTTCGGTGCGCAGGCGTGCCTGTTCTAATGCCTGCGCTTCCGCCGTCAGGCGGGCGCGTGTTTGCTGGTCTGCTTCATGTTCCGCTTCGACGCGGGCAATCGCCTGCTGCTGCAATTGGCGCTCGCCGTGGATGCGCGCCTCGGTAGCGATGCGGATGCGTTCGTCGGCTTCGCGGCGCGCCTGCGCTTCGACCGTGGCCAGGTTTTCAGCCTGTTCCAGTCTTTCGGCTGCGTCGCGCATGTCGACTTCGGCTTGCAGGCGCAACTGCAGTGCTTCGCGGGCGCGTTGCTCCGATTCGATGCGGGCGCGCGCAATGCCATCCTGTTCGCGCTCGGCCAAGGCACGGGCGCGGCTGTCTTCACGGGCGCGCGTTTCGCTGGCGGCGCGTTTGACGGCTGCATCAAGGGCAAAGCCGTCGGCATTTTCACGCTGGCGCGCCTGTTCGAGCGCTTCGCTGCGTGCTGCGGCCAGCCGTTCCGCGGTCAGGCGGGCTTCTTTTTCAGCCGATTCGCGTTCGCGGGCGAGCTCGGCAACACGCGCTTCAGCGCGGGCACGGCCTTCCGCCTCTTCCTTGGCGGCTTGCGCCACGGCGGCGCGCTCGGCGGCCAGCCAGCGGGCTTGCTCGGCTTCCTGGGCCAGGGCACGGGCGGCTTCGGTGGCGCGGTCGGTCAGCTCGGTTTCGGCTGCGATCTGTTCGGCTGCGCGCCGGCGTGCTTCACGTTCGGCTTGCAGGCGGGCGGTGGCGGCGCTGCTGGCTTCCTTGTCGGCTTCGGCGCGGGCACGCAATTCGGCAATTTCGCCATTGACGGCATTGACCTTGCCTTCGCTGGCCAGGCGGGCTTCACGCTCGGCTTCGAGGCGGCGGCGGCTGGCGGCCAGTGCTTCTTCTTCCACTTTGGCGTGGCGCTGTGCTTCGGCACTGGCTTGCGAATCAAGGCGGGCGCGTTCTTCGGCAAGAGCACGGGCCTGGGTTTCGGCACGGGCGCGGTTTTCAGCGGCAACGGTGGCCTTGGCTTCGGCTTCGACGCGGGCAATCGCCTGGCGTATGGCTTTCAGGTCGACCCGCGCATGCGGCGGCAATTCGTCGACATCGGCAAAGCCATGCAGACTGTCTTCGTCCAAGAAAGGATTGCACCCGGCCCCGTTGTTTTCCATGTTCTGCTCCCGCCAATCGGAATTTCCTGGCAACCATTATGGGTTGAGGAAATTCAGGCAAGGCTTGGAGAAGAGCTGGATTTATTGGCTATTTCCGGAGAAATTGCAAAAAAGAAACTTCTAGGCGAGGCTATCACGCCGCATTTCACCCAGAATGGCATCAAGCCGTTCCACGCGGAAAGGTTTGACCAGGAAGTAATTCATGCCGGCTTCCAGGCAGCTCTGGACATCGGACCCAGCCCCGGCCGCTGTCAGGGCCACGATGGGCACCTGCGAAGCCGGCGCGGGCAAGGCGCGGATGGCGCGCGTGGCTTCGATGCCGTCCATTTCGGGCATGTGCATGTCCATCAGCACGACGTCGAAACGTTCACGCGCCACCAGGTCGGCCGCCTGGCGGCCGTCGCCGGCGATGGTGACGCGGTGGCCGGCTTTCTTGAGCAATGCGCCGGCCACGCGCTGGTTCACTTCATTGTCTTCGGCCAGCAGGATATGCAGGCCCGTATTGGCAGCGGGCGCAGCAAGCGCCCGACTTTGCGCACTGGGCGCCAGGGCCGCAACAAAGTCGAGTTCGAACCAGAATTGGCTGCCCACGCCAGGCGTGCTGTCGACACCGATGGTTCCACCCTGCATTTCAACGATCTTCTTGCAGATGGAAAGGCCCAGCCCGGTACCGCCGAAGCGGCGTGAAATGGAGCTATCGGCCTGGAAGAAGGAGTGAAACAATTTGTCTTTCGCTTCCGGGGCAATGCCGATACCGGTATCGCTGACCACGAAGCGAAGCCCCTGTTTTCCATCACGCGAGGAACAGGGATCGACCCGGATGTCCACCCTGCCCTTTTCGGTAAACTTCAAGGCATTCGATACGAGGTTGAGCAAGACCTGGCGCAAGCGCCCGACGTCGCCGACCAGGTTGCGCGGCACCGCCGCGCCGAATTGGCAAGCCAGCGTCAGCCCCGCGCTTTGTGCCCGCGACGACAGCAAGCTGACCACGCTGTCCACCGTCTTTTGCACGTCGAATTCGATGGCTTCAAAGTCGAGGTTGCCGGCTTCGAGCTTGGAAAAGTCGAGGATGTCGTTCAGGATGGTCAACAGCGCCTCGGCCGAATATTGCGCGGTCTCGAGGTATTCGCGCTGCGTCGGTTCCTGCGCTTCGCCGATGGCGAGTTGCATCATGCCCAGGATGCCGTTCATCGGCGTGCGGATTTCATGGCTCATCACGGCCAGGAATTCCGACTTGGCCTGGTTGGCTTTTTCCGCCGCGTCCTTGGCAATGGAAAGGTCGTGCGTGCGCTGCGCCACCTGGCGCTCCAGGTCGGCCGACAGGTTTTCCAGCGATACGATGTCGTCGAAGGAGCGCAAGGCCGATATGACGCAGGTCATGAGCTTTTGCCGCGTCAATTCGGTCTTGGATTTGTAATCATTGATGTCGTGCTGGATCACCACGTCGCGCTCGGGCGCCTGGCCCGGCTGGCCGGTGCGCAACACGATGCGCAGGCGGCGGTTGCCCAGTTCTTCGCGGATTTCACGCACCAGGCGCAGGCCGCTATCGTCCGTTTCCATCACCACGTCGAGCAGGACCAGTGCGATGTCGCGGTTTCCGGCGAGGATGGTGCGCGCTTCGGCACCCGAATGCGCATGCAGGAATTTAAGGTTGCGTCCCTTGAAGGCGAGGTCGGCCAGGGCAACGGTGGTGACCTGGTGCACTTCGTCTTCGTCGTCGGCAATCAGTATCTGCCAGTCCTGCACACCCGTCTGGCTCTGGTCTTCCGACTCGGGGGCAAAGGAAAAATCGTTCAGCATGCCATTCTCGATTGGTGCGATTGGTGCAATTGATGCGTTCAATGCAAGCTTGCATTCTTTGCATTCGTTGCATTAATTGTACGCGGGAATACCAGCGTGAAGGTAGTACCCGCCCCGGGGGCGCTTTCCACCGCAATACTGCCCATCAGGGCGCCCGATGCCAGGTTGTGGATGATCGACAAGCCCAGGCCGCTGCCGCCATGGCCGCGCTTGGTGGTGAAGAAGGGGTCAAAGATCTTGGGTAGGTGTTCTTCGGCGATACCCTTGCCGTTGTCGGAAAAACGCAACTCCACCGTGGCATCATCGGGCTGGCGCACCATGATGCGCATCGTCCCCGGCTGGCCGTCTTCAAAGGCGTGCAGCAGCGCATTCATCACGAAATTGGTCAGGATCTGCGACAACGCACCGGGATAGCTGTCGACGATGATGGAATCGGGGCAGTCGATCTCGACACTGTGCTCGGTCTTGCGCAAGATCGGATTCAGGTTCAGCAGCACTTCGCGGATGTATTCATCGAGCCGGAAGGCGCGCCGCTCCTGGCTGGTCTGGTCGATGGCGACTTCCTTGAAGCTTTGCGTCAGCGTGGCGGCACGTTCCATGTTCGACAGCAGCAGGCGGCTGATGGTGCCGGCATGCTGCACGTAGCGTTCCAGGTCAGAGCGCTTCATGTCGCCACTGCGGTATAACGATTCGATCTTGGCGGTCTCGTCGGCCAGGGTCGAGGCGCCTGTCACCCCGACACCCACCGGCGTGTTGATTTCATGCGCCACCCCCGCCACGAGCTGGCCCAGCGAAGCGAGCTTTTCCGATTCGACGAGCTGCTTTTGCGCGCGTTTCAGGGTGTCGAGCGTGTCGCTCAGTTCGGCATTCTTCAGGCTCAACGCCTGGGTGCGCAAGGTGATCTTTTGTTCCAGTTCCGTCACCAGCCCGGCGTTTTCCAGCGAGATGGCAATTTGCGTCGAAAGCATTTCCAGAAGTTCGGCATGGCCCGCCGTGAACGCGTCGACGGCGAGGTTGTTTTCCAGGTAGAGAATGCCGATCAGTTCGCTCTGCTTTTGCAGCGGGATGCACAGCACCGACTTGGGCCGGTTCATCGCAATATAGGGTTCGCTGTTGAACTGGCTTTCGGCCGTGGCGTCACCCAGCACCACCTTGTGCCGCGTGCGGCGCACATAGTGCACGATGGCCAGGCTGATGTTGCGCGCATCTTCGGCCGGCACCTGCTGCAAGACTTCGAACACGTCATCCTGTGCCTGCGCGCGCACCACAAGCCGCCCGTCCTGGTGCAGCAGCAGCACGCCTTTTTGCGCGCCGGCATTGGCGATCAGCAGGCGCATCAACTTGGCGAGCAGGCGCTCGAGCTGGATTTCGCCGGACAGGGTCTGCGATGCCTTGATCACGGTATCGAGATCAACCCGGCTTTCACTGCCGGCCGACACGGCCACGCCGTTGCGCCCGATCACGCGCGCCAACTGGCGCGGGTACATGTTTTCAAGCTGGCGCACCTTGGCGAAGGCACCCCATTCCGAATATTTGGCGTGCGCCTCTTCCATGTGCAGGCGCGCGTGCATTTCCCTGCCGGTTTCGAGATGGGAACGCCCGGCCAGCTCATTGGCCAGGGCTTCATCGTTCCAGAACCAGTTTTCGCGTGCCCCCTTGATGGCGCGCTCGAAATTGTGTGCCGCTTCCGCAATGCGCCCGCACACGCGCTCGCGCTCGGCTTCAACCAGTTGCCACTTGTGCAGGTAATTGACCGGTGCATGGTCGGCCCAGAGCTTGAAGCTGCGCTGATTGCGTTCGACCCGCTCCAGCACTTCTTTCGCATCGGCGTCGCCGGCGCGGCATGGCGCCAGGCGCGCCAGCGAAGACAGGAACAGCAGGAAGCCCGATGCCGGTGTGCCGAACCCGAAACCGGGCAAGGCCATGGCTTCTTCGGCATGCGCCACGGCACGCGCGTAATTGCCAAAGTAGTATTCGGAGATGCACTGGATCGAGCGCACATAGAACACGCCCCAGGGGTCGTCACCGGCCTTGCGTTCAGCGACGAAATCATCTTCGCTCTTGCCGCCGCTGATATCGTCAACCGGCTCACCGACCAGGCGCGCAAACAGCATGGCCCACGGAATCATCACACCCAGTAGCGCGGGGTAATTCATCTTACGGTAGATGCCGATGTCCTTGCGAATCTGCGCCAGCGCATCGTCAACCTTGCCGCCCGACTGGAAGCGGATCGCATCGGAAAACGACAGCGCCACCACGGCGCTGGCGCGGTCGCCCGTTTCCATTGCCTTGACGTAGGTATCCATCAAGGGCTGCAAGGCCAGCCGCAGGTGTTCCTTGCGATGGCGGATGATGCCGTGGAAGATGCCGATGGCGCCAAGTATGCCAGTTTTGGCTGCAACCTCGGCCGAGGCCTTGCCGAAGCGATAGCCCTGTTCGGGCTTGCCGAACTTACCGGCCAGCGTGCGGCCCCAGACCGCAAGCGCATAGGTGCAATTGGCGGAAATACCGTAACGCACCGCCTTGCGGATCATTTCTATCGCCACCCACAGCACCACATTGGAGTCGGCCAAATAGGTGAAGCCATACGCCAGGAACAGGTTGCTGGCCTGCAGCTCATGCTGGTAGCGCAGGTTCTTCACCGGCGGCAGGTCGACCAGTTCGAGCGGGTTCCGGCCGCGCATCGCCAGTGCCAGGCGCAGCCGCGCGATCCAGATGTGGCGCCGTCCCAGGTTGGGCGGCACGGTCACACCGGCCAGTGCCAGCGCTTCGATACCGGTTTGCAGCAAGGCACGCGGCTTGTAGGAAGCGGCGTAGGAGCGGATCAGCATTTCCTTGGCCGTAATGGCCTGCCCCGGGTCGACCGTGTTGTCGCATACCGTGCTGCACAACCGCTCCATCTCGGTATAGTCGGCGCGGGCAAAGGCGCCGTAGATCATTTCCATGTGGAGCTGGTACATGAAACCGGGCCGCGCCGCCCAGTCGAGTTCGCCACCGAATTCAAGCACGATGTCGATGCATTGGGCATGCAATTCGAAAGCCGCCGTCTTGCGTGCACGTTGCGCCGCCTGCAGGTTCAGCATGGCCAGCGCTTCGCGTTCCTGCGGGTCTGAAATCAGCCCCCGGCCTTCGTTCATCTGGTGCACCACGTCGAAGATGCCATCTTCGACCGGTTCGGCCTGCATGCCTTTCAACAGCAGGCGGCCGATCTTCAAGTGCAGTTCCTGCTTGTCGCCGGCCGGGATGCCTTCATAGGCCGCCTGCTGCACACGGTCATGCAGGAAGCGGTATAGCTGGCTGCCGGCTGCACGGATCAGGCCGGCGTCGACCGCCTGGCGCAATCCGGCTTCGGTCTGGTCCACCGCCATCTCGCTGACGGTGGCCAGCGTGAGCAGCCCGAAGCGGTTGCCGATGCACGACGCCAAGGTCAGCAGGTGCCGGGTCGCGTCGGGCAGGCGGCGCAATTCCTTCATCAGAAGATCGACCACGTTGTCGGTAATGCCGAGGGCCTCGATCTGCTCTACGCTCCACTGCCAGCGTCCGGCCTGGAATTGCAGCAGGCGGTCGCGGTACAGGCTCTTGAGGAATTGGCCGACGAAGAAGGGGTTGCCCGCCGTCTTGCGGTAGATCAGCGCAGCCAGTGCCGAGGTGGCGCTGTGCGAGGCGTGCAAGGTGTCTGCCAGCAGTTCGACGATGCTTTGGTCGGGCAAGGCCCTGACTTCAATGGACGACACCGGCGCGGCAGTGCGTATGCCGTCGATCGCCATCAAGAGCGGGTGGGCCGCATCGACTTCGTTGTCGCGATAGGCGCCCACCATCAGGAGGCAGGGTTCGTCGAGACTGCGCATCAGCACGTCGATCAGCTTGAGCGACGCCGCATCGGCCCAATGCAGGTCGTCCAGGAACAGCACCAGCGGGTGCTCGGTCTTGGCAAACACGCTGACGAAGCTCTGCATCACGTAGCTATAGGTGTTGCGCGCGCCGCCCATGGCCGGCACCGGCGGCTGCTTGCCGATGACGAATTCAAGCTCGGGGATGGCCTCGATGATCAATTGCGCATTCGAGCCCAGGGCTTTTTGCAGCCTGGCGCGCCAGGTGGCGATGCGGCTCTCGCTCTCGGTCAGGATCTGGCGTATCAATTCGCCGAAGGCCTGGTTGATGGCCGAGTAGGGCACGTTGCGTTTGAACTGGTCGAATTTGCCGCTGATGAAGTAGCCATGGCGCGCGGCGACCGGTTTGTGCACTTCATGCACCAGTGCCGATTTACCGATACCGGAATAACCGGTGACGAGCAGCAGTTCGGCACCGCCATCGGCAACGCGGTCGAAGATGCGCAGCAATTGCGCCGCTTCCTCTTCACGGCCATAGAGCTTTTGCGGCATTTGCAGCCGGTCGGAAATATCGTCGCGCCCGAGGCGGAAACGTTCGATGGCGCCGCCCGAGAGCCCATCGACACAGCGGCGCAGGTCGGCCGCCAGGCCCTCGAGGCTCTGGTAACGGTCTTCGGCATTCTTGGCCAGGAGCTTCAGCACGATGTCGCACAGGACCTGGGGCAGCCGGGCATTGAGCGCGTTGGGAGCAAGCGGCTGGCGCGCGATGTGGCCGTAGATCACGTCCATCGCATTTTCGGATTCGAACGGCGGCTGCCCGGCCAGCATTTCATAGAACATGGTGCCGAGCGAGTAATAATCGCTGCGGTGGTCGACCTGGCGGTTCATGCGCCCGGTCTGTTCGGGTGAAATATAGGCTACCGGCGCTTCCGCATCGTGTTCCAGCGCGATGGCGCCATCAGCCTCGCTGCCGAGGTTGAGCGGGCACAAGGCAAGATGCGGCCCTGCGCGGCGCTGGTAGTCGCGCAAGCTGTCGCACAGGGCGATGAAAAAGCGCAACAGGCCATGCAGGTCCTGCGCCGCCTGGCCGTGTTCGGGAACAGGCGAAACAGGGCCGGGCTGGTCCATGCGTTTCTCTTGCAGGCCGGTTTCCAACCGAATTCCCCTTTTGATGTTAAAAAATTACCGAAACCAAGTATTACAACAACAAGAATAACGGTAATATAACGACAAGAAACTATTTTTTGGTAAGCTGCTGAAGAGGCATGTCGATTCAACAGTTTGCCTGCGAGCCATACTATCGAAGCTCAAGGGGAGTGTAAATGGCGCACAAGGTACTGGCACAAGAGTATCCGCCTCCCGGCGAGGAAGAAGCCATCGCCGATCTTGCGGCACGCTTGCAGCAAAAGATCAAAAAGCAATATCCGCGCGGGGTCATGCGGCGCGATGCGCATCCCAAGATGCATGGCCTGGTCAGGGCCGAATTCATCGTCGAGCCCAACCTGCCGCCGGAGTGGCGCGTCGGCATTTTCCGCGAACCGGTGGTCTATTCGGCCTGGATCCGGTATTCCAACCAGAACGCCCAGATCCAGTCGGACTTGAAAGGCGACATCCGCGGCATGGCGATCAAATTGATGGACGTGCCCGGCGAAAAACTGCTGACGCCGCACCAGTTCGTCGATACGCAAGACTTCGTCCTCATCAGCACCAATGTCTTCGTCACACGCGACGTGGCCGAATTCGACGCCATGGTCAAGGCCATGGTGGGCGGCGCGCTGCCCATGCTGTGGTTTTTTGCCACCCACCTGCGTGCGGCGTGGAACCTGCTTTCCTCAATGAAAAAAGCAGGCAACCCGCTGGCCCTGCGCTACTGGAGCGCGACACCCTATTTGTTCGGCAAGCATGCGGTCAAGTATTCGGCGCTGCCCACCAGCGAGGTCAATGACTGTATTCCAGTCAATGCCGGAAAGGATTTCCTGCGCCATGCCATGGCCGAGCAACTGCGCCGCGGCGAAGTGCGCTTCGATTTCACCGCGCAAAAACAGATCGACCCCGATACCATGCCGATCGAAGATCCCGGCGTGCCCTGGAGCGAGACGGCATCACCCTTCGTCAAGCTGGCCACGATACGGATTCCACAACAGGATTGCGATACCGAAGAACAGCGCCACCAGGGCGAAAACATGTCCTTCAATCCCTGGCACTGCCTGGCGGAACACCGGCCGCTCGGCGGCATCAACCGGGCGCGCCGCACGGCTTACCATTCGGTGTCAAGCATGCGCCATGAGCGCAACCTGATGCCGCAGGACGAGCCATAAGCCTTGTGGCCGTAGGCTGGGACGAGTCCCAGCAGTGCCCCATTGAAGTCAGTAAGCTGGGACGCGTCCCAGCCTACAAAGCGGCAAAGCCTTGTCGCAAAGCAGCTATGTCGGATCGATCAAACCCTTGGCGATCAACTGCAGCGCCGTCATCCCCGGAATGAAAAAGTAATCCCCGCCGCGAGTCTCGACCAGGCGCGGAATATTGCGCAGGAAGTAAGGCGCGCGTTCACCATCTGGGTCGGCCGCCAGCACCGCGCGGCTGGGGAATTCCTTGTCGTGGTTGCCGAGCAGGATTTCCTTGTCGTTCGAGGCCTTGAAGTCGTTGCCGTAATTGATCCACTGCTGCTGCACGAATTCAAACTGGCGCCCGATGTCGGCATTCAACATCATGATGACAATGCCGTGGTTGCCCCTGTCGCTCGTGCGGTCCCTGACTTCGCCATAGGGCAGGCCGCGGCGGATGATGCGGCGCCGGTTGGCCAGCGCGCCGGGCGTGTCGAACGCGTCCTTGTTGATGACCTGGGCCGCCGGATTGGCACCCTGGATGGTCTCGAGCGAAGCGCGCGGGTTGATGCGGCGGATGTGCGAGGAAAACGGGCACTTGGCGCCGCTGGTGTCGTCGTCGTAAGTGAAGTTCGACAGCATGCGGTCTTTTTCCACATCGCCGGCCTTGGCGAAGCGCAGGTCCCATTCAGCCTTGCTCTTGTCGTCCGGTGCGCCGGTCAGCGGGGCCCCGTTATCGGCCCAGCGGCCGACGAACTTGGCTTTCAACAGTTCTTTGCTGCCGGGGAAACCGCGGCTTTCGCGTTCGAGAAATGCTTCGAAGCTTGCGACGTTTTCGTGCAGCTTGCGGTACACCATGAAGGTGCCGTTGCGCGACAACTGGAATGGCGCAGGCGCAGGCGGATATTCATGCGCCTCGTCGATATGGCCGAGCAGGAATTCGCCGGTTGCCAGCGGCGCCCACTTGCCGCCGTCGAGTTGTTTGCCGCGGCCCTTGATGCGCTCGGGCGCGTCGGCCATGCCTTCAAAATAGGGGTCGCCGATGCCGTCGGTATAGCCGAAATGCTCCTTGCTGCAGGGCTGGCCATTTTCCAGCAAGGCGTGGCCTTCCTGGTACGGCATATTTTCATTGCCGTCGTCACCGCGGTGGCCGGTGAGCTGGTGCACGCCACCGTCGGCCGCCGTGACGGCATCCTGCAGCCAGCGATAACGCTCTTCCAGCGCGTCCATGGTCTGGGCATTAAGCGACACCAGCATGTGCACGTCGCGCTCGTGATCTGCCGCGTTGCCGGCGCGCCAGATCGGGTCCCAGTGTTCGGGCGAACTTGGTCCGTTGTCGCCGAGAATATCCTTGCGCGCCCTCATGCCCATGACGAATTCTTCAGGAAAACCGGAAAGCGAGGCTTGCGGCAAGCCGAGGCTTTTCAAGCCCTGATAGGTCAGGGCCACGTTGGTGGTGGCCAGCGGTTTCGGTATCGGGTCGGGCCCGACGCCCCAGGTGGCCGCCGTGGTCACCTTGGCCGTAACGGCACCGAGGAAGGCGCGCCCCTTTTGACCATCGCGGATGTTGAAGAACACGTAGCGCGCAAACGGGAAGCCGAAACGGCCATAAGGGCGCACCACGTCACCCTGGATGTCGTACAGATCAAGCAGTTTGGTCACAGTGCAGCCTCCTGCTGGGCATCGCTATGCTTGAGCAGGCTGTATTGGCCTGCCTCCCAGGCCGGCCCGGCCAGCTCGCGCGGCTTCACGCGGGCGATGAATTCCTGGTAGCGTTTCTTCAGCTCGGCCGTGGGCAAGCCTTGCGATTCAAGCGCGAAGCGCGAAAATTCCTGCTTCAGGTACAAGGCCTTCAATTGTTCTTCCAGCGGCTGGTCATTCGAGCCGACGAAGAACAGTGACGCATTCAACTGGCAGCGTTTCATGTAAGCCACAAAACCGGCCGCATCCTTGACCGCATCGAAGCCGTAACAATGCTGCCAGATGCTTTGCACTTCGGGCGCAATGGCTTGCCACATGCCTTGCAGGTAAGCGTCGAGGTCGCCGTAAAAATCGCTGGAAAACACCAGGTATTTCGACTTCAGGTGCTCTTGGGCCGGCAGCGCCGCGCGCCGGATGCCATCCGGTACGGCGGGCAGGATGTCGCTCGCGGTATCGAACACGTTCGCGCCCGGCAGCGATTCGGTGAACACGTCGTCGAGCACGAAGAAGCGCGCCAGATAGGTTTGCGGCACGCGCGCCATCGGGCTGTTCTGCAACTGGTTCCAGTTTTCCAGCCCGTCGCGCACTGCTTCGGCACAAGCCTTGCCGCCGACGCGCGCATTCCTGATCGGGGAGAGGATGGTCAAGGCATAGGCCTTGCCGTTGACATTGCCGCCCATCAGACTTCCTCCATCGCTGCAACTTTTGGCCGCGCCGCCTTGCGCAAGTCACGCAGGTGGCGTTTTTCCACGGCAGCCGCAGCCATGCTCACGATAGGCGAAGGACGCATGTCGCCCATGTCATGCTGCAAGCCCAGCAGCAGCTTGTTGTAATGTTTCTGGAATTCGGCATCGGGCGCATCGTGCCACTTGTCGTCGAAATCGATCAGCATGGCCTTGAGCTTGGTGGCGCCCTTGACGTCGTTCGAAGTCGCCAGCGGGTAGGCGCTGTAGTAGTGCGTGGTTTCGACCTGGTTGTAGCGGATGTATTTATGGAATGGCGTCAGCGGCACCGAGCGCGGATAGCGCACATTCCATTTCCAGAAAAGGTCGAGCCCGCCGGGAATCGAGAACGTGAACGAATCGATGTATTGGTCCCAGCTACCGTTGAAATTGGAAAAGAACAGCATGTAGCTGTACTTGAGGGTTTCCTTCGGCTGGTCCGGGTGCAGGTGCGGGAACTGGTTGCGCCCGATGATGACCCAGCGCGCATAGTGGATCAGCGAAAGCGTGATCAAGCCCTTGAGGTACTGGGGAAATTCAAGCGCGACCCAGAATATGATCTTGTTGACCCAGGCCAGATACCAGCGCAGCGGCGTGATGACGCTGATGGCGTAGGCCTTCCCCGCGATATTGGACATGCGGTTCTCCCTGATCTTGTAGGTTTTGTTACCCAGCTTTTCCTTAGCATAATGCCAAGCTGATTCTTTGGCAATATTTTTGTGACTTTTGGATTTTGGATTTTGGATTTTGGCAGCGTAACAGGGAGATTCCGCGAGGGTAAGCTGTTGGAAATAGCAGGGTGCAAACGACGCGGCCGGCATGGAGCCGGCCGTGGAAGGAATGGGCGATGGGCTCAGTTCAATTTCGAATTGCGCAAGCCATAGAGAAAGTAAACCAATAGCGCCACAACCATCCAGACCCCGAACACCGTAAAGGTGGTGCTGGACAAGTCTTTCATGATGTACAGGCAGCAGACGATGCTCAAGCCCGGCACAAAATAGGGGCCGAGAGGCACGCGGAAGCCTTGCGGCGCATCGGGATCTTTCTTGCGCATCACCGGCACGGCAATCGACACGACGATGAACGCCGTCAAGGTGCCCATGCTGACCATGTCCCACAGGAAGTTGGAATCAACCAGGGCCGCCACCAGCCCGATGACGATGCAGACTACTACCGTATTGTGGGCCGGCGTGCGCGTACGTGCATGGATATTCTGGAAGAACTTCGGCACCAGGCCATCCTTGCTGATGGAATACAGGATGCGGGTCTGGCCATAGATTGTCACCAGGGTCACGGAAAACACCGAGATCACGGCACCGGCCGACAGAATCAGCGCCGGCCAGACCTGGCCCGTGACGTTTTGCAGGATAACGGACAGCCCCGCTTCCTGGCCCTTGAACAAGGCTGCCGGCTGGGCGCCGATTGCCGCCACGGCCACCAGCATGTAGAACACCGTCACGATGGCAAGCGCACCGAGGATGCCGAGCGGCACATTGCGCGTCGGGTTCTTCACTTCTTCGCCTGCCGTGGCAACCGTATCGAGGCCAATGAAGGAAAAGAATACCGTGCCGGCCGCTGCCGCCACGCCGGCCATGCCGGTATGGCCATCGCTGCTGTTGAAGAAGGGAACAAAATTCTTTTGGTCAAAGCCGGAAAAGGCAATCGCCGCGAAGAACACCAGGATGCAAAGCTTGATCATGACCATGACGGCATTGGTGGTGGCCGATTCCTTGGTGCCGCGTATCAGCAGGAAGCCGCACAGCATCACCAGCAGTATGGGCGGCAGGTTGAACTGGCCCGGATGGAATTCAGCACCGTTCGGTCCGGCCACGATCATGGGCGAGCGCAGCGCCTCCGGGATTTGCCAGTGAAAGGCATTGGTCAGGAAGTTGTTCAGATAGTCCGACCAGCCGATCGCCGTGGCGCTGCCGGCCAGGCCGTATTCGAGCAACAGGCAGGCGGCCATGATGAAGGCGGCGAACTCGCCGACCGAGGCATAGGCAAACGAATAGGATGAACCGGAAGCGGGAATGCGGAAGGCCAGTTCGGCATAGCACAGCGCCGTCAGGCCCGCCGTAATCGCAGCAATCAGGAAAGACAGGATGACGGAAGGGCCGGCCTTGGGCACGGCTTCAGCCATGGTGAAGAAGATGCCGGTGCCGATGGTGGCGCCGACGCCGATCATGGTCAGGGGAAACAGGCCAAGCGTGCGGCCGAGCGCTGCGCCGCCGTGGCCGCCGTGATCTCCCTCCTCGCCGGCTTTCGTCACGGGTTTGGTGCGCAACAGTTTTTGACCAAAGGTCTGTGCCATTCATGTCTCCTGAAACCGGTCTATGCCGGTGCAACTTGGTGTGCCGTACCGCACACTGGAAAAACCCGCGCAAGGGATGCATCCTGTGCCGGGGGATGATACACCGCAATACCACTTTCGCGGCCCACGCTAACATTTGGCAACAATCGATGGGGCCGGGCTCCTCTTCCCCGCTCCGCCGACTTCAATTCAGTTGTTCAGCCCTGCCCTTCCATGCGCACCACCATCAAGCCGGCGCGCTGCCCCACCCTGACGCCGGCATTGGGAAACACCACGTGCTCGGTCTTGTCGCCGACGCGGTATTCGCCTTCGCTGTCCTGCGCCACCACCGTGCCCGGTTCGAATGCGGTGAAATTCTGCGTCTTGCCGTCAAAGTTGAGGCTGAAGTCTTCACTACGCTTCAGCAATTCCTGTGCCACCCGGAAGATGTGCGGCGTCACTTTACGGAAGGCCATGGTGCTGCCGGTGCGCAGCATGGTATCGAGCGCGGCGGCGGTCACTTCGAATTGGGACAGGTCGTTCTGGCCCAGCGTGCCGATCTGGCCCAGTTCGGCGGTGCAGGCAACGGCGGAAAAGCGCGTCGCCGTGTAAGCGCTATAGGTTGGCGATAATTGCGAATTGAGAATGAGGGCACCGATGCCGGCGCCACCGAGCCATGCCGCCAGCGCCTGCTTGCCGCGTTCGGCGATCACGTCGGGCACGATGGCGAAGGTCGGGTAAGCCGACTTGCGGATGGCCGTGTGCAGGTCGAAATGCCAGCGCGGTGTCGAATCTTCGCCATCGCCCCGGAAAAACGCGGAGGTGGCGCGCATCAACACGTCGGCCCGCTCGGCTTCAGCGCTGTCTTGCAGAGCGCCGCGCTCATTGGTAAACAGTCGGTTCAGGTCGGCATCGATGAAACGCTTGCCCTGCGCAATCGCCGCGATATTGCCGACTGCAAGCATCAAGTCCAGTTGCAGCTCATGCGGGTCGCGCGACAGGCGCTCCAGCAATTGCGCGACCATTTCGATCGGCGCCGTCTCGTCGCCATGCACGCCGACCGAGAGCAGGAGACGCATGCGCCGCGCATCCGGCGTGGCCGACATCACTTGCATGATGCCCTTGGCCGGCAGGCGCACCGTGAAGCCGGCGTTGGCGAAGCGGTCGGCGACTTCCGAAAAATCCGCTTCTGCCAGGGCATTCACGGCATGCACACCGTGCGCCGCATTTTGCTCCTGCGCCATCACACCGCCGCGGCGGCGGCCGCTTCGGACAGGGTCCAGGCTTCCAGCACGGCTTGCTCGATCGTGCCCGGCAACCCTGCGGGGCGCTGCAACTTGGCCGTCAGGGCAGCAAACGCACCGGAAGAGTGCAGCGCCAGGCCAAGCAATTTCTGCTGGCAGCGGCGCAGCGCGTCGAGCGCACGGTTGCGCAAGGCCGCCTGGGTTTCGCTGGCGGGCAAGTCCATCAGGGCTTGTTCCAGCGTGTCGATACCGATGTTGCGACGCAGTTCGACACCGGTTTGCAGCAGGCTCGGCAATGACAACCCGATCGGGCGCGCGATGGTCAGCGCAGCGAACAGGAAGTCGGCCATAGCGGCAATCGCTTCGACGGTGATGCGTGCCTGCTCGAACGCGCCCAGTTCCGCGGCATGCGCCGGGATCAATGCCTGCAGGCTGGCAGTATCGCCGAACATGGCTTCGAGTTCACCGAGGCCGGCCGGCATCAAGTCCTTGGAGACGGCCAGGAAACCGCCGGTCACGGCTTGCTGCAGCACGCGGGTACGTGCGTCGAGCTGCTTCGAGGTGGCCGTCGGAATCGACAAGGCATGGGCATCGAGTGCAGCAAACAGCGGCGCCAGGTTCAAGGCCGACCAGGCTTGCGCCCAGGCCAGGATGACGGCGCTTTCTTCAACCTGATGACGCCCGGCCAGTTCGACCAGCATCAGCGGGCCGCAACGGTTGACCGCTTCATTGGCCAGCACGGTGGCCAGGATGGCGTTGGCCAGCGGGTGGTCCATGGCATTGCGCGTGGCAACCAGGCCATGCGGGAAGTAAGGCGTCAGGAGCTTGCGTGCCCAGCTGTTTTCCAGCAGCGGCATGGCCGACAGCATGCGCTTGTAGCGGTTCTTCACGTTGGCCACGACCACGGCCAGCTCCGGCGCGGTCAAGCCCTGGCCTTCGGCCTTGCGCCTGGCCAGTTCAATCACCGACGGCAGTTGTTCCAGTTCGCGCGACACCACGCCTTCCGCTTCCAGGCTGGCGATCAGCGTGGCATAGCCATCCTGCACGGCAGCCGTGCGCTGGGCTTGCTCTTCACGCGCCAGCAGATGCGTTTGCAGGATGTTGTCGCGCAAGACCAGGGTTTCGATATCTTGCGTCAAGTCGTTCAAGACGCGGTTACGTTCGGCTTCGGTCAGCTTGCCGGCGTTGACTTCGGTGTCGAGCCAGATCTTGACGTTGACTTCGTGGTCCGAGCAATCCACGCCGGCCGAGTTGTCGATGGCGTCGGTGTAGATGCGGCCGCCCTTCAGGGCGAATTCGATACGGCCGGCTTGCGTGGCGCCGAGGTTGCCGCCTTCGGAGACCACCTTGCAGCGCAATTCGTTGCCGGACACGCGGATGCCGTCGTTGGCGCGGTCCTTGACCTGGACGTGCGATTCGGTCGATGCCTTGATGTAGGTGCCGATACCGCCGTTATAGAACAGGTCGACCGGTGCCAGCAGGATGATGTGCATCAGTTGTTCCGGCGTGACCGTGACGGCATCGGTGCCGAGTGCGGTACGCACTTCCGGCGACAGCTCGATCGAACGCGCCGAGCGCGGGAACACGCCGCCGCCCTTGGAGATCAGCGACTTGTCGTAATCTTCCCAGGACGAACGCGGCAGCGCGAACATACGTTGGCGTTCTTCAAACGAGCGCGCCGTGTCGGGCGTCGGGTCGAGGAAGATATGGCGATGGTCGAACGCAGCGAGCAACTTGATCTGGCGCGACAGCAGCACGCCGTTGCCGAACACGTCGCCCGACATGTCGCCCACGCCCACCACGGTAATCGGGGTGGTATTCAGGTCATGCTCGATTTCATAGAAGTGGCGCTTGACCGCTTCCCAGGCGCCCTTGGCGGTGATGCCGAGCTTCTTGTGGTCGTAACCGTTCGAGCCGCCCGAGGCGAACGCGTCGCCGAGCCAGAAGCCGCGCTTGACAGCAATACCGTTGGCAATGTCGGAGAAGGTGGCCGTGCCCTTGTCGGCTGCCACCACCAGGTAGGGGTCGACGTCGTCGTAGCAGACGGTCTGCGCCGGACGGATGATCTCGCCCTTCGAACGGTTGTCGGTGAGGTCGAGCAGGCCGGCGATGAACAGGCGGTAAACCGATTCGCCTTCATGGGCGATGACTTCACGCGTCGCGTCCTTGGGCATCATCTTGCAGACGAAGCCACCCTTGGCACCGGCCGGCACGATGACGGCATTCTTGACCATCTGCGCCTTGACCAGGCCCAGCACTTCGGTGCGGTAGTCTTCCATGCGGTCCGACCAGCGCAGGCCGCCGCGTGCCACCGGGCCGCCGCGCAAGTGCACGCCTTCGAAGCGGCGCGAGAAGACATAGATTTCGCGATAGGGGCGCGGCTGTGGCAGAAACGAAAGCTGCCCGCTGTCGAACTTGAAGATGATGGTGTCGCCGACTTGCGCATCCTGGAAGTAGGAAGTACGCAGCGTGGCCAGCATCAGGTCGGCGATGGAACGCAGGATGTCTTCGGTGTCGGCATGGTTCAGGTCACCCAGCTTTTGCTTGACTTCCTGCAGCGCGGTCGTGCCGGCGGCGCGTTCCGCGTCGCTCAGCGTGGGGTCGAAACGCTTGGCAAAACCTTCAACCAGGGTGCGCACGATGGCGGGTTGCTTGCGCAGGCAGTCGGCGATGTAGCGCAGCGAGAAGCGGCTGCCGGTCTGGCGCCAATAGCTCGCATAGGCACGCATGACCTGCACTTCCTTGGGCAACAGGCCGGCTTCGATCACGAGGCCGTTCATGCGGCCGTCTTCAGCTTCATTGTTGAACAGGGACTGGAACAGTTCCTGCGCTGCGTGGGCTACGTGAGGCTGGGCCAGCTTGGCAGCGCTGACGCCATCGACCGTCAGGCAGGTGACGAAGAACGGCGTGCCGTCCAGGCCGGAAATGGTGAAGGTCTGCTCGCGGTCGACCGCCACACCAGCGTTATGCAAGGCCGGCAGGATGTTCGACAGCGACGGGGCGCTTTCGGCGGAAAGCAGGCGCACGTTGACCATGCCGCGCCAGCCCAGTTCGATATGCACCTTGAGACCGACCGAGCGCAGGCTGCCCAGCATGGAGAGGTCATGGAACGCCGTACGCGGCGAGGTGGCGGCAATGTAGTCGGCCGGCAATTCCTGGCACAGGCGGCGCAAGCCGGTGCGCAACATCGGGTCGCTCGATTCATCGACCATGTCTTCGAAGGCGGTATGCCAGCCTTCGATGGCGGTCAGGAGCGGGCTGGCAATGTCGCCGGCCAGATCGAGGTGCGCGCGTGCGCCCTTGGCGATCAGGTAGAGGCAGGCCAGCGGGCCTTCGGACAGATGCACTTGCGACGTGACGTCAGCCGCACCGGCCAGGTTGCGCAGGTTTTGCGACAGCGTTTCGGCCAGGCTGGCGCTATAGCGCTCGCGCGGCATGTAGACCAGCACGTTCAGGTGGCGGCCATAGATGTCGCGCCGTGCGAATACCTTGGCGCGCGGCTGCTTGTACAACGCCACCACCGTGCCCGACACTTCCGCCAGCCATTCCGGCGTGGCTTCCATGATTTCGGTGCGCGGCAGCGATTCGAGGATTTCAAGGAACTTCTCGGCACGGAAACCCTGTGGCCGTACGCCGGCTAAGGACAGCACCTGCTTGATGCGGCCGCGCGCAAACGGCAATTGCGCCAGCGGCGTGACGGCGGCGCTGCGCGAGAACAGGCCGAGGAAGCAATGCTCGCCGATCATCTCGCCCTTGTCGTTCACGTCGCGCACGCCGATGAAGTCGAGCTTCTGGTCACGGTGCAGGGTCGATTGCGTATCGGCCTTGACGATGGACAGCGAATCGACGCGGCCCGACTGGGTAGCGAAGTCTTCCGGGATACCGGCCAGGCATTTGTCGTAGACGGGGTGGCTGGCATCGCGCAGCACACCGATACGCGAAGGCAGGTCGCGCGTCAGCTTGCCCTCGCCGGGCACGGCACGGTAATAGGCATAACCGAACACTTCGAAGCCGCCGCTCTCGGCCCAGGTGAGGAAGTCCGCCACTTCCGGTCCGTCCGTCAGTTGCTTGGCCGAGGTAGCAGCCACGCCATTCATGAGTTCACGCATGGCCGGTGCATCACGGTGCACGGCGGCGGCGTCGCCGGCCACGCCACGGATCGCTTCGACGAGGTTGGCCAGCGCCGGGGCTGCCAGTTCTTCAGCCAGCAGCACCAGCACGTAGGATTCGAGCGGGTCCTTGCCGGTATTGGCGCGTTCGACATGGGTCACATGCCCCTGGGCGTCGCGGCGCACCGACAGCACGGCGTTCAACACCGCGCGCGACACCACGCGCTGGTTGCGCATGGCCATGACGATGGAGTCGACCAGGAAAGACATGTCGGGGTTGGCGATCAGCAAGGCCGTGGCGCCGGCATCGCGCGCATTGCTGTAGCGCAGCGCGCTGATCCGGCAACCGGCGGGCGAGCCGGACAAGCCTTCGGAGAAACATTGCGAAATGGCCGAAGCCAACACTTCGGGTGCGACGCCGGCGATATCTTCTTCCTCAATGGAAGCAAGCCAGGTTTCGATCACGGCTGCCGTCGGGGCGTCCTTGGCACCCTTGGACTCGGCCAGGGATTGCACGAGGTTCAGGGTTTGCTTGCGCAAGTCTTCGATGTGTTGATTCATCTGTTTCTCCATATTATTTGATGAAGTGTGCTCCATCATGCTATTTAGTCTTCCCTTACGCACCGCACATCGTGGCGTGGGTGCTGCATGAACACGGGTAAGCGTTCATGGGGTGGCTGGAAAATCGACGCCCTGGGGCGTCATGGGGCACGTTGTTTTCTGTCTGGTTACTCCGTTGGGCCGTCCATAAGAGCGGCCCGATTTTTATGGCGCTACGATACGCGTTTTCATGCCGCATTTAATTCGCTATTTGGCCTAAAAACGCACGAATCCGCTCATTTCCGGGGTTTCCGAAGAATTCCCCGGGTGGTGCTTCTGCCAGGATGCTGCCCTGGTCGAAAAACATGATGCGATCGGCAACGTCGCGCGCAAAACCCATCTCGTGCGTGACCACGATCATGGTCATGCCGGAGCGCGCCAGGTCCTTCATCACGTCCAGCACTTCCTTGATCATTTCCGGGTCCAACGCCGAGGTCGGCTCATCGAACAGCATGACCTTGGGCCGCATGGCCAGCGCGCGCGCAATCGCCACGCGTTGCTGCTGGCCGCCGGAGATCTGGTCCGGGTATTTGTGCGCATGATCGCTCAGGCCAACCTTCGCCAGCAATGCCTGCGCTTCTTCCTCAGCCTGCGCGCGCGCCGTATTTCGCACGCGGCGCGGCGCCAGGGTCACGTTTTCCAGCACGGTCAAGTGCGGGAACAGGTTGAAATTCTGAAACACCATGCCGACTTCGCGCCGCACCGCCTCAACCTGCCTGAGTCCGTCATTCAACTCGATGCCGTCAACCACGATGCGGCCCGCGTCATGCGCTTCGAGGCGGTTGAGCAGGCGCAGGAAAGTCGACTTGCCCGAGCCCGAAGCACCGATGATGACTGTCACTTCGCCCTGGCGAAATACCGCCGACACGCCCTTGACCACATGGGTGCTGCCGAATCGCTTGTCGACGTTGTCAACCGTGATCAGTGGAGCAGTTGCGGGCGCAACTGCGGGGGCGGCTGTGGACATGGCGTTATTTGCAGCGGATGTCTTCGCTGAAGTATTTCTTTGACAAGGCGGCATAAGTGCCGTCGGCCATCAATTCCGCCATGGCCTTGTCGACAGCATTGGCCAGCGGCTGGTTGTTCTTTTTCACGGCGCCGGCGATCTTTTCAATGAACAGGTAGTCGCCTTCACGCAAACCCGCCTTGGGGTTGGCTTCGAGCGCGTGCTTCGCCGAGAAGCGGTCCGTCACCCAGGCATCGACCCGGCCGGCCATCAGGGCCGATTGCCCATCCATGTTTTCCGGGAAGGCCTTGACATCCTTCACCCCGGGTACCTTTTTCAGGTTTTGCAGGTAGGTGGTGCCGGATTGTGCCGCCACGGTCTTGCCGGCCAGCGTGGCCGGTGTGGAAATGGCCGGGTCTTTGGCCACGATCACCCCGCCACTGCAATATTGCGGCGCAGTAAAGGTAGCCGCCTTGGCGCGCTCGTCGGTCACGCCCAGCGAAGCCATGACGAGGTCCCAGCGGTCCTGGCGCAAACCGGGCAGCAGCGAATCGAAGGCTGCCGCCTTCCATTCGACTTTCACGCCCATCTTCGCGGCAATCGCTTCGGCCAGGTCGACTTCGAAACCGGTCAGCTTGTCATTGCGGTAGTAGTTGAACGGCGCGTAGGCGCCTTCGGTGGCAACAATGATGCTGCCGCCAGACTTGATCTGGGCCAGCGTGCGCGCCTGTGCGAGCGTGCCCAAGGGGGACAACAGGCACAAGGCCAGGATCGCCGTCAACGCTTTGCCACCGTGCATGTTTCCCCCGTCGTCCTTGTTGGCTTACTGGTACAAACCGGGCAGGCCGAGGATGACGCTCAAGTCGTCAAGCGCGGCATGGATTTCAAGCGCCAGCGTCGGGTCGGCCAGGTCGGCCGGCGCAAGCTGGTCGCGATAATGGCGCTCCACCCAGGCCACCAGCTTGCCATACAAATCCTCGGTCAGGATCACGCCGGGGTGCAGCGCTGCCGCTTCCTGTGGCGTCAATGCCACGCGCAGGCGCAGGCAGGCCGGGCCGCCGCCATTGCGCATGCTCTGGCGCAGGTCGAAACTGAGCAATTCGTCAATCGGCCCGCCTGCGGCAACCATCTGTTCCAGGTAGCGCGCCACGGCGGCATTTTCCTGGCATTCCTGCGGCACCACCAGGGCCATCTTGCCATCCGGCTTGGACAGCAACTGGCTGTTGAACAGGTAGCTCGTCACCGCATCGGCCACGCCGACCTGGTCAACCGGCACCCGCACCGGGACCAGTTCCGCACCCTGCAGGGCCATGGCCGAGCGCAGCGCTTCGAGCGCGCCGGCTTCATCGATGAAGGCGGCCTCGTGGTAGAACAGCACGTTGCCGTTGGCAACCGAAATCACGTCGTTGTGGAACACCCCCTGGTCGATCACGTCGGGGTTTTGCTGCACGAACACGGCGCAGCCTTCGTGCAAGCCGTGCAGGCGTGCCACGGCGTGGCTGGCTTCCAGAGTCTGGCGTGCGGGAAAGCGGCGCGGTGCGGCGGCTTGCGCATCGAATTCGACGCGGCCATAGACGAACATTTCCACCCCCTGCCTGCCATGGCCGGCGCACAGGCGGCCATGGTTGGCGGCACCTTCATCGCCGAAAGCCGGCGTTGCGGGCAGCGCGGCGTGCACCACGAAATGGCGCGGATCGTGGAAGATGGCGCGCAGGGCACGCTCGGTCTGCGTGTGTTCGTAGGAACGGTGCAGCTTGCTGTTCAGGTTGGCCACCGTCAGGTGTACCTTGCCGTCGCCCGTATCGGCCGAAGGGCTGACCGTGGCGGCATTGGCGGTCCACATGGGCGACGCCGAATAGGCGCACGACAGGATGGACGGCGCTTCGCGGAAGGCATGGGCAATCACTTCGGCATCGCTGCCGGTGAAGCCCACGCTGCGCAGCAGATCGAAATTGGGGCGGCATTGCGGCGGCAGCAAGCCTTGCTTGAAACCGCGCTGCATCAGCGAGCGCATCTTGGCCAGGCCTTGCAGGGCGGCCTGCCTCGGGTTCGACACGCTCTTGACGTTATTGAACGAGGCGACGTTGCCGAAGGAGAGACCGGCGTAGTTGTGCGAAGGGCCGACCAGGCCGTCGAAATTGTATTCGCGGACGTCGTCATGCAATGCGGTCATGGTCAGAACTCCAATCCGGGCGAAAGGGTTTTCGGCATTGCCAACTGCGCGTTTTCAATCGATGCGACCGGATAGGCGCAATAGTCGGCGGCGTAATACGCGCTCGGCCTGTGGTTGCCCGACTTGCCCACACCGCCGAATGGCGCCGTGGAAGCCGCGCCGGTGGTTGGGCGGTTCCAGTTGACGACGCCGGCACGGGCCAGCACCTGGAATTTCTGCCACAGTGCTTCGTCGTCGGACAGCAGGCCTGCAGCCAGGCCGTATTCGGTGGCATTGACGGCAGCAATGGCCGCGTCGAAGTTGGCAACACGGATCACTTGCAGCAGCGGGCCAAACCATTCTTCATCGGGCACACCGGCCACGCCGGTCATGTCGAGGATGCCGGCCGAGAGCAGGCCGGTATTGTCTTCCAGTTTCTTCATGGTCAACAAGGCTTTGCCGCCCTTGGCCACGAGGTCGGCTTGCGCCTGCAGCAGCTTGTCGGCAATGGCGCCCGATACGACCGGCCCCATGAAGGGCGCCGGTTCATCGCCGGGCTTGCCGACACGGATCTTGCCGGCCACCTCGACCAGGCGGTCGAGGAAAGTTTGCCCGGCCGGGGTATCGGGAACGATCAGGCGGCGGGCGCAGGTACAGCGCTGGCCAGCCGATACAAAGGCGGAAAACACGGTGTGATGCACGGCAGCGTCGACATCGGCCACATTCCACACGGCCAGGGCATTGTTGCCGCCCATCTCCAGCGCCAGCATCTTGCCCGGCTGGCCGGCAAACTGGCGATGCAGAATGGCGCCGGTCTGATAGCTGCCGGTGAACAGGATGCCATCGAGCGCCGCGTGCTGCGACAGGGCGGCGCCGGTATCGCGCCCGCCATTGACGAGATTAAGCACGCCTTCCGGCAAACCGGCCTCGACCCACAATTGCACCGTGCGGATCGCCGTGCGCGGTGCGTATTCGGAAGGCTTGAACACCAGCGTATTGCCTGCAATGAGCGCCGGCACGATATGGCCGTTGGGCAGGTGGCCGGGGAAGTTGTAAGGACCGAACACGCCGAACACGCCATGCGGACGGTGGCGCAGCACGGCTTCGCCGTCGGCAATGGTGGATTGCGTGACGCCAGTGCGTGCCTGGTAGGCTTGCAGCGAAATGTCGACCTTGTTGGCCATCGAGGTGACTTCGGTGCGCGCTTCCCACCAGGGTTTGCCGACCTCTTCCGAAATCAGGCGCGCCAGTTCTTCGCTGTTGGCTTTCAAGAGGTCGCGGAAGCGCCGGCACACTGCCACGCGCGCTTCCAATGTTTGTGCGGCCCAGGCCGGAAATGCCGCCCGCGCCGCCTTGCAGGCGACATCGACTTCGTCAGGCGTGGCGGCGGCTCCGGTCCACAGCGGCTGGCCGCTGGCAGGGTTGATGGTTTCAAGCAGCGGGCCGACGCCCACGACCCATTGGCCGTTCAGGTAATGACTATGCATGGGGATTCAAGTCCAAAATGCGCGCGGCGCGGTCTTCGGTGAGGCCGAGTGCGCTGCGCTGTTCTTCATTCAAGGCAACATGTCCATCCTGTGCGACTGTCTCGGCGACGATGACGCGGAAGTCGGCCAGGCTCGTGTTCGATACCAGCAGGGGCTTTAGCTTGCCGGGATTGGAACCTGCACCGGCATCGACACCATCGGCCTGCGCCAGTTCACTGTCACGCACGGCGCGCAATTCGCGCACGCGCGCCTGCAGCACGGGGCCGGCGTCGAAAATGTCGACATAGCCTTCGTAATACATGCCTTCCTGCTCCAGCAGGCGGCGCGCCGGCGCCGTGGCCGTGTGCACCAGGCCCACCGCATCCTGCGCTTCCTGCGGCAGGTAATCGATGTAGAGCGGGTGGCGCGGCATCAGTTCGGCAATGAAGGACTTTTTGCCCAGGCTGGTCAGGTCGTCGGCGCGTTCGAATTCCATCTTGAAGAAATGCTGGCCCAGGCTATCCCAGAACGGCGAGCTGCCGTCGTCGCGCAGATAGCCGCGCATTTCGGCGATCAGCTTTTCCGAAAACAGGTTGGGGAATTGCGCGATGAACAGGAAGCGGCTCTTCGACAACAAGCGGCCGTTATGGCCGCTGCGGTAGTCCGGATGGAGGAATAGCGAGCACAGTTCGGAGCAGCCGGTCAGGTCGTTCGACAGGTAGAGCGTCTCCATGCGCGACAGCACGCCGAGTTCCTTGCTCGAGTGCACCAGCGTGCCGATACGGTAATTGTAGAACGGCTCTTCCAGGCCCACGGCGCTCTTGATGGCGCACACACCGGCCAGCGCGCCCTTGCTCAAGTCTTCCATGACGAACAGGTAGTCGCGTGCCTCCGGCGGAATGCTTTCGGCAAACGAGGCGCAGGCCACATCGACGCGCTTGCCGAGCATGCCGCGGTCGGCCTTCAGTGTCGTCATGCCGCCGCCGACGCGCGTGGCGAGGTCGAGCAAGCCGTCGAGGTCTTTCGGTTCAATGGCGCGCACCACCAGCATGGGTGAGGATTGCTTCATCATCGCCTCACATTTCCACGCAGGAGACCACGTCTCCCACGTTCAAATCCAGCGCTTCATGCGCCCCGCCCGGCAGGCTGACGCCGCCGTGCTCGTCAAAGGCCGCCGGCACCAGCACGGCGCGGAAGCCGTCTTCGCGCAGGTTCGATACCAGATGCAAGGCGCCCTTGCTGATCCCGCCGCCGCCACGCACGCGACAATGGCGAGCGCCGGAAAACGCGCGCAGGCCGTTGCGGTGCGAACGCAGGATGGGGCCGCCATCGAAGATGTCGATGAATTCGTCGGGCTCGAAGCCTTCGGCAGAGAGGATGTCGAACGGCAGTTCGCCTTCGCTATGCACCTGGCCCATGGCGGCTTGCGCCTCGCCGGGCAAAAGCGGCACATAGACCGGGTAATGCGGCATCAGTTCGACGATCAGCGAGCGGTTGCGCGCGCCTTCGATCAAGCGTTCGACTTCAAGGAAATCCATGTGGAAGAACTTGCGCCCCAGCGCTTCCCAGAATGCCGAACGGCCGGCTTCGTCGGTCACGCCTGCGAGCGATGCGAAGAAGCGGTCGGCAAAACGGTGCGGCGCCGCTGCGGCAAACATCAGGCGCGCGCGCGACAGCAAGGCGGCTTCCTGCCCCGCCGTGCGCCAGCCGCGCATGTAGAAGCTCGACAATTGCGAGTAGCTGGTCAGGTCGGCACACAAGGTCAATGCATGCACGCTATGGCTGATGTTGAGGTCGCGCGAAACCTGCTGGATGACGTCGTTGCGGAAGGCAAAGAAGGTGCCCTTCGAACCCGCCGTGGCCGAGATCGAGGCCGTGCCGGCGATGCTGCCGTCTTCGGCCTGCAGCACGAACATATAAGCCTCGTCGCTCGGCATGTCCACCTTGGCGGCGAACGATGCCAGCGAATGCTCGACCGCACGCGCAATCGCATCCGGCGTCTTGGGCAGCGTGTGCACACCGGGCGTGGCGACGGAAGCATTGGCTTCCAGCGCCGCCACGTCGGCGCCTGCTACGGGTCGGACGACAAACATCGCGTAATCAGGCGCTGAGGAATTTGTCGATGGCCTGGCGCAGCAGGGTGTCGGCTTCGGCGATCTGCGCGTCGGAGACGATCAGGGCCGGCAGCAGGCGCACCACGTCGGGGCCGGCGATCAGGATCATCAGGCCTGCCGCTTCGGCCGCCTTGGTGATTTCCTTGGCACGGCCGGCATAGGCTTGCTGCAGCACCATGCCCAGCATCAAGCCCTTGCCGCGCACTTGCGCAAACACTTGGGGGTAGTCGGCGCAGATCTTGTCGAGCTTGCCGTGCAACAGTGCGGCGGCTTCCTTGACGCGGCCGAGGAAGGCCGGCTGGTTGATGGTGCGCAGCACTTCCAGCGCCACCGAAGCAGCCAGCGGATTGCCGCCATAGGTGGTGCCGTGCGTGCCGACGGCGAAGGCCTTGGCAATGTCTTCCGTAGTCAGCATCGCGCCGACGGGATAGCCATTACCGAGCGCCTTGGCCACGGTGATGATGTCGGGTGTGACGCCATAGCCCATATAGGCAAACAGGTCGCCGGTGCGGCCCATGCCGCATTGCACTTCGTCGAAAATCAGCAGGGCGCCGTTGGCGTCGCACAGTTCGCGCAAGGCTTTCAGGAAGGCCGGGTCGGCCGGGATCATGCCGCCTTCGCCCTGCACCGGTTCCACGATCACGGCACACACGTCGGTACCGATAGCCTTCCTGGCGGCTTCGATGTCATTGTAGGGCAGGTGGTCGATGGCCGGCGGCAGCGGCTCGAAGCCTTCGGTGTACTTGGCCTGGCCGCCGACGGAAACCGTGAACAGCGTGCGGCCATGGAAGGAATTGAGGAAGGACACGATGCGCGGCTTGCTGTCGCCATGCTTGATGTGGCCGTATTTGCGCGCCAGTTTCAGTGCGGCTTCATTGGCTTCGGCGCCGGAATTGCAGAAGAAGGCGCGGTCGGCGAAGGTGGCAGCGGTGATTGCCTGCGCCAGGCGCAGCACGGGTTCATTGGTGTAGCCATTGCCGATGTGCCAGAGCTTTTGCGCCTGGCTGGTCAGGGCGGCCACCACGCCGGGGTTGGCGTGGCCCAGGCCCGTCACGGCGATGCCGGCGGTGAAGTCGAGGTAATGCTTGCCTTCCTGGTCCCACAGGTCCAGGCCGGAGGCGCGCACCGGCACCATGCCCGAGGGTGCGTAGGTCGGCACCACCACTTCATCGAAAGTCTGGCGTCCAACGGCGTTCGTGTCCTTGCCCGAGTCGAGTGCTGCGCTCATCCCTGCCTCCATCAAATGTCGAAAAAATAATCAGTCCAGACATTATAGAGAGGCTATGTGACAAACTCTTTTCGAACTGCGACGAAAACCTTCAATTTCGCGCAGGGGCAATCTTTCTTTGCCGCTCTTCGCGCGGGGTGATGCCGAACAGGGTGCCGTAAGCGGTGGCAAAGTGTGCCCCCGAGGAAAAACCGCACATCAGCCCGACTTGCACAATGGAATGATGTGATTCAAGCAACAGCGCGCGGCCATGCTGCAGGCGCAGTTCCAGGTAGTAACGCGCCGGCATGTTGCCCAGATGCTGCTTGAACAGGCGTTCGAGCTGGCGCCGCGAAATGCCGACGAGGTTGGCGATGTCGTCGCTGTTGAGCGGCTCTTCGATGTGGGTTTCCATCAGGCGCAGGGCTTCGGCCAATACCGGTTGCAAGCGGTGGCGCGCTTGCGGCAGCGGTTCGTCGCCGGCACGCACCTGTGCGATGTAGAGCGCTTCCATGACCGAGGCCTGCACGGCATCGCCGAAGCAGGCCTTGACGATGGCCAGCGCAAAGTCGATGGCGGCCGCGCCGCCGCAGCAGGTCAGCGGGTCATGCTCGAGATCGTACAGGCGTGCAGTGTCGTGTTTGATGTCACCACGTTCCCTGAGCCAATCAACGGCAAACCCGACCGCACCACGCACCCTGGCTGACTGCCAATGGCGCAGCCAATTCGACACCTGCGCCGGGGGCAAGGCTTCGTCGGCAACGAGCAAGGCCAGGTCGGCAGGCTTGTCGGACAAGCTTCCTGGTGCAAGCACATCGAGCTCCAGGCGCCCGCCACCCAATTCAATCTGCGCCTGGCGCAACACCTGGTACAAGCCGGCAAAGCCCAACCCCGGCAGCGCCGTGCATTGGATCACACGTATCCGCACAGTGTGCGCCGAGGCCAGGTCGGAGAGCGCCATGGCTTATCCCGGCGTGCCCTTTGGCGCGAGTGCAGCCTGCGGCTTGTTTTCAGGCGTCCACTGGCTCACGATCATGCCGGCGATCAGGAGCGCCGCGCCGATGAGGCCGCGTATGCCCATGCTCTCGCCCAGCCAGAAGTAGGCCGCGATGGCCGCGCAGCCGGGCTCGAAGGCATAGATCACCGCCGCTTCATTGGCGCTGGCATGGCGCTGGCCCCAGGTTTGCAGCGAGATGATGGCGGCCGTCGCCACCACGGACAGGTAAGCCAGGTTCACGAAGTTGTCGCGACCGGCGGCGACGAATTCATTCCACACCAAGGGGTGGAGCGGCAATTCGCGCACGGCCAGCCACAGAAGAGCGCACAGTGCCACGACGATGATTTGCACCGTGGTCAAGGCCATCAGGTTGGTCGCGCGGCGCGTGGTCATTTCCAGCATCTTGACGTAGGCGCCGAAGCAGAATGCGCCCATCAGGGCGTAATTGTCGCCCTCGCCCCAGGCGGCGCCATCCCAGCACAGCGCGAACAGGCCGGCAATTGCCAGCACGATGGCAACCAGGATGCGGCGCTCGGGCATGCGGCCCATGGCCACGCCCAGCAGCGGCACCACCAGCACGTTCAAGCCGGTGACGAAGGCATTGCGGTTGGAACTGGTGATGACGAGGCCGGCGAACTGAAACATGGCGGCGACGAACAACAGCACGCCCAGCATGGAGCCGCCAAGAAAATCAGGCTTTTTTGCGCGCAAGAGGAAGGGTGACAACACCAGGCCGCCAATGGAAAAGCGCAGGAACAGGATCCACGGTGCGGAAAAATGCTGTGACAAGTCCTTCATGGCGGGGAAAGTGGTGCCCCAGACCATGGTGACGATGAGTAAGGCGAAGATTCCTTTTAGGTGGCGTGGCATGCGTGCTCCAAAGCCCCTCTCCCGCAGGCGGGAGAGGGGTGGGGGAGAGGGTGGCTGCGACTCGGCTCTGTTCGATTCTACAAAAACAAAAATACGATTTTCCCATATCACACGAGCCGAGCCAGATCGCGCCGTCCCCCTCCCCTGCCCCTCTCCCGCAAGCGGGAGAGGGGTTCTCAAAATCGAAAAAAAAGGCACTGCGCGAGCGCAGTGCCTGCAACAGGTAATCTGTATTTTAACTCAAGCGGTTGCGGTCATCTTGAATATGCCTTGCGCATTGGCAGCATCAAAACCCAAATCCAGCTTTTGCACATCAGCCACCGTATCAAGATAATGGTCGCGCGAAATGAATTCGTAGAAGCTGCCCGGCACCATCATTTCGATCAACTCGCCATCGACGCCGATGAACTGGCGCAGCACCATGTCGGCCTTGAACGCAGTCTGCTTGATGCGGCCGCTCTTGGAGATTTCGATGCTTTGCTTCATCGGGCGCTGCAGGGCCTTCTGCTCTTCCGTCACGCGCAGCAAGTCGTCCACGCGGTCGGTCACGTGGTTGAACATGTTGCCTTCGGTGGCGATCCAGGCCATCTCGGCCGATTCGGCCAGCACGGTTTCGTAGTCGGCCAGGTGCGGCACGGCGTGCTGGCGACCGAAGCAGGCTTTCAGCTCGGGCAGCATGGCGGCGGCATCGGCAAAGGGGATGCGGCCGTCGCGTGCCAGTTCGTGCAGCAGGAATTCGGACTTGGGCGAGAGCGGGTCTTGCGAGGAAGACAGCACGCGGGTGACGGCTTCCTGGAAGGCCGGCGAGAAACGGCCCGGGTGCAATTCGCTGACGAAGAATTGCGCGATGTCGTCGGGCGCGTCGATATGGGCGTAGGAACGGCCGGTCATGCCGATGCGGTCCAGCGGGAAGGTGCCGTTCAATTTATAGCCGAGCGGTTCCAGGATACGGGTAAAGGCGGTCTCGCCGGGCGGCAAGGCGCCATTGTCGGCCCAGCGCACGGTGCGCAGCGCGCCATGGTCATGGAATACCTTGCCACCCTTGGCGGCGACTTCTTCGGTGTATTGGCGGCCGGTCGGCACGCGCTGCAGCAAGTCGTAGAACAGCACCATGTTGAGCGCCTGCGCCAGTTCCCTGCGCGACACCCACTCTTCTTCCCAGGTTGCGAAACTTCCCGGCACGGTCATCAATTCCAGCACCCAGGCGCAAGCCTCGGCGCCGATGACTTTTTCAACCAGGTTGGTCAAGTTACTGTTCTGCAAACCCACGTTTTTTCCTTTTTTAAAAATCAGCCACTGTCATCCCCGCGAAGGCGGGGATCCAGCATTAAATCCTCCGGACGTGGCATTACTGGATCCCCCCTTGCAGGGCGCACCTCGCCAAGCATGGCGAGGTCGTTCCGCAGGCGCGAGGCATGCCTCGCGCACCCCTGCTACACCCTTCGCGGGGATGACAGGTTTGATGCGATCGACGTCGAATCAAATATCGAAGCTGATACCCTGCGCTAGAGGCAGCGCATTGCTATAGTTGATGGTGTTGGTGGCACGGCGCATGTAGGCCTTCCACGAATCGGAACCCGATTCGCGGCCGCCGCCGGTATCCTTTTCGCCGCCGAAGGCGCCGCCGATTTCCGCACCGGACGGGCCGATGTTGACGTTGGCGATACCGCAATCCGAACCCGAAGCCGACACAAAGCGTTCCGCTTCGCGGATGTCGGTGGTGAAGATCGACGACGACAGGCCTTGCGGCACTTCATTGTTGGCGGCAATCGCTGCATCGAGGTCGGTGTAACGCACGATGTAGAGGATCGGTGCAAACGTTTCGTGGTGCATGATCTTGGTTTGCGCCGGCATTTCGACCAGGGCCGGATGCACGTAGTAACCTTCTTCGCAACCCGCAACCTTGGCGCGCGTGCCGCCGAACACCTTGCCGTTTTCTGCAGCAGCCAGTTCCAGCGACTTTTGCATGGCGTTGAATGCCTGCTGGTCGATCAGCGGGCCAACCAGCGTGCCCTTCTCTGCCGGGTTGCCGATCGGCAGGCCGCCATAGATTTTCTTCAGGCGCGGCACCAGCGTGTCATACACGCTGTCGTGCACGAACAGGCGGCGCAGCGTGGTGCAACGCTGGCCGGCAGTGCCGACGGCGGAGAACACGATGCCGCGCACGGCCATTTCGAGGTCGGCCGACGGTGCCACGATCATGGCATTGTTGCCGCCGAGTTCGAGGATGGTGCGCGCCAGGCGCTGGCCGCAACGCTCGCCCACGGCACGGCCCATCTGGGTGCTGCCGGTGGCGGAAACGACGGGCACGCGCTTGTCGTCGACCAGGGTCTGGCCGCATTCACGGCCGCCGATGATCAATTCAGCCAGGCCTTCCGGTGCTTCGGCGCCGAAGCGGGCCACGGCCTTTGCAAACAGGGCGTGCGTGGCGATGGCGGTCAGCGGGGTCTTTTCCGACGGCTTCCAGACCACGGCGTCGCCGCAGACGAAGGCCAGTGCAGCATTCCAGGCCCAGACGGCAACCGGGAAATTGAAGGCGGAAATCACGCCGACCACGCCGACGGGGTGCCACGATTCCATCATGCGGTGGCCGGGGCGTTCCGACGCGATGGTCAGGCCGTACAACTGGCGCGACAGGCCGACGGCGAAGTCGCAGATGTCGATCATTTCCTGCACTTCACCCAAACCTTCCTGCAAAATCTTGCCGGCTTCGAGCGTGACAACCAGGCCCAGTGCAGCCTTGTGTGCGCGCAGTTCTTCACCGAACAGGCGGATCAGTTCGCCGCGGCGCGGCGCGGGAATATTGCGCCATTGCTGGAAGGCGGCATGGGCGCGGCCAATCTTGGCCGTGACTTGTTCCGGGGTATCGGCACGCAGGTTGGCCAGCACGGCGCCATCGATAGGCGAGCGGCTCTGCAATTCATTGCCATGGAAAGGCGCGAGATCGACGCCGAGTTCCTTGAGTACGTTATTGATGTCCATTTGTTTTCTCCATCGGCAGACTCCCTTCCACCGCAAGTGGGAGAAGGGTTGGGGGTGAGGGACGTAATGATACCTCTTACGCTTCTAATCGGCTTGCAGGCTTTTGTAGGGTGGAAAAGCCAGAGGCGCATTCCACCAAGCGCGCCAAAAACATTCCTTTAAACATTTGGTGGAATGCGCCTACGGCTTTTCCACCCTACGATTCAAGCCTGCAACAATCAGTTGGCGTAATACTGACCGAAGCGGTTGCCCAGGAAATCAGCCAGCTTGGTCTGTTCCTGACGCACCAGGCCGGTCTTGGGCAGCTTGCCCTGCACGACCAGGTCAACCATGGCGCAGATGCCCGACGCCGTGGTCAACTGGATGGCCGACAGCAATTGGCCGTTGACTTCCTGGCTGTAGATCTTCTTGGCGTAGGTTTCCTGCTCGAGACGGCCTTCGCGCGTGCCGACCACGGACACGAACACCAGCACCACGTCCTGCTTGGTGATGGGGATGGCGGCTTCCATCACTTCCTTCAGGATGGGACGGCGGTCCAGCTTGCCCAGTTGCAGGTCACGCACCAGCATCTTGATGATGTCGCGGTGGCCGGGGTAACGCACGGTCTTGTAGTTCAGGTTCTGCACTTTGCCTTCCAGGCTTTCGCACAGGGTGCCCAGGCCGCCCGAGGTGTTGAAGGCTTCGTAGTCGACGCCGTCGAGCGAGAAGTGTTCCATTTCTTCCAGCGGCGACGTTTCGCGCAGGCTGCCGTCGACGATGGCTTCGCAAGGATTGCAGTATTCGTTGATCAGGCCGTCGGTGCTCCAGGTCAGGTTGTACTTCAGCGCATTGCTCGGGTAGGTCTGCAAGGCACCGACGCGCATGTTGACGTCGCGCAGCGTTTCGAAGCGGCTGGCCACGTCATTGGCGACGATGGAGATGAAGCCCGGAGCCAGGCCGCATTGCGGCACGAAGGCCGTGTCGGCGCCTTCAGCCAGCGCCTTGACCACGCGGGTGCTTTCCACGTCTTCGGTCAGGTCGAAATAGTGCGACTTGGCCTTCTTGGCGGCAGCGGCAATGACCGGCGTCAGGAAGTAAGGGCAGGCCGACAAGGTGACGTCATGGCCGGTGATCAGGTCGGCAACGGCGGACGAGTCCGACAGGTCGGCTTGCACGCAGGTGACGTTGGGGAATTTGGCTTGCTTGACATAGTCCATGCGAGCGGGGTCGCGGTCGGCCACGGTCAATTCATAGTCGCCGGTGTGCGACAGCAGGTTCAGGATGGCATCGCCGATCTTGCCCGCGCCCAACAGGATCAATTTGGTCTTTTTCATGGTATCTCCGCTCTCTATGGTGGTTTGGCCGGCAGATTGCCGGCCATAAGGATTCGTTTTGATCGTGATTTGCACCCCTGCCAATCACGCTTTGCGTGCCGAAAGTGTAAGACCTATGCATGTCAGATAATAGAGAGTAAAATGCCGTCATAATGTAGCAAGGCACTACAAATTGACCAACAAATACTACAAATGACCTTCAGCGGCTGAAATGAACCCGACACTGGACGATGTAGACAATAAAATCCTTGCCCTGTTGATGGATGATGCGCGCACGCCCATCTCCACCATCGCCAAGCGCGTGGGGGTGGCACGCACCACGGCCATTGCCCGCGTGGCGAGCATGGAAAAGCGTGGCGTGATCGCCGGCTATGGCGTGAGGTTGAATCAGGAAGTGTATCAACCTGCCGTGCGCGCCTACGTGGGCATCACAATCGAGCCACGCGCCGCAACCTCATTGGTGACGATGCTGCAAAAAATGCCGGAGGTGGAAACACTGTGCGCCGTCAGCGGCACGGTGGACTACATGTTGACGCTGCGCTGCCAGTCAACGGGGGAATTGGACCGCCTGCTCGACCAGATCGGCGCGGCCGAAGGCGTGCGCCAGACGGCGACCTCGATCATCCTGACCAAGCGCATCGACCGCAGCCCGATCTGACGGCCTGGCCAAATGCAAACACGCCGCAGCTTCATTGCCTGCGGCGTGTTTCTTACTGCCCTACTGCATTACTTCAATCGCAACTGGTTCTGAACGAACCGTCGAGTGCTAACGGCAAGACCAGGGTACGCAAGTTCGCCGCCTTGGCAGCAGCACACATGGTGGTGCGGGCGCCGTTGGTGTTGTTGACGTACTTGCTGGCGTACTCGGCATTGAACACGGGCTTGTTCTTCGAGGTGAACACCGAGTAGCCGTCGCACTCCGAATACTCGTGGCATTGCTCGTTGATCGCGAAGTCGAACGAGGGTTCGAGCGTGCTCAATTGGTCCACGTCGTTCTTCAACGCCACCGCCAGGTTGCGGGCATGCGCCTGCGTCGCCAGGTAGGTGTTGTAGTCGATCTGGTTTTGCGCCGTCAGCGGGAAACCGGTCGAATTGGTATAGCCATCGACGTTGTCCGGCTCTACGCCGTCGCAACCCTTCGACTTGGCCAGGTCGAGGCGTGCCGCCATGATGCCGCGCACGTTGGCCGAACGCACGTCGAGCCAGTTCTCGCCGGGCCAGCCGTCCAAAGCCTTGCCCTTGTCGGCGGCCGTGAATTGCGCGTAGTCGGGGCGCCAGTTTTCGGAACTGCCGGCCGAGAAGTAGCACACCACCTTGTGGCCGGATGCCTGCAATTGCGCAATGGTATTGGTGCTGGAATCGAACAGGTCGATGTCATACACGGTGGCGACATAGGACGTGTTCAGTGTGCCGCTCAATTGCCATTCCCAGCTTGTTGATGCTGTCGGTGCCCAGCGTGCTGGCGTAGGAGTTGGGGTAGGCGTTGGAGTAGGAGTCGGCGTAGGAGTCGGCGTTGGTGTAGGCGTCGGAGTCGGAGTCGGAGTCGGCGTCGGGGTTGGCGTCGGGGTTGGTGTCGGCGTCGGCGTGTTCACCAGCGGCAACTGGAAGACCTGCGTCTTGCTCGAGCTGGAACAAGTCGTCGTCGAGAACGAAATCGACTTGTTGCTGCCCGGTGCATTGAGGCACAGCTTGTTGCTCTGGCTGATCAACTGGGCCAGGTTGGTGCCGACCGACGAGACCTGGAATTGCTGGGTGGTCGTGCCGCCGCAGGTATCGAGTTCGACGAACGAGCCCGAACCGCTGCCGGTAGTGGTGACGCACAGACCGGTGGAGACATTCTTGAGTATGTAGACGTCGGTGCCCGACGCGACCGGCATGAACTGGAATTTCTGCAAGTCGCTGCCGCTGCAGGCATTCAACTGGATGTCCCAGCTGCTGGCCACGGCTTCGGTGCAGGCGCCATTGGCGTTGGAAACGACCTGGTTGATGGTAGTGCTCACTTTCGCGGCGGCATGCGCCACGGCTTCGATGGTACGCCGGCCTTGCGCGTCGGCCTTGGCCGATACGTCAGGCGACGAGCTGGATTGACCGCCACATGCCGACAGCAACACGGTCCCGAAACAGCTCACCAACAGTGCAGCAACCGGGTTCAGTTTTCCAGCAGCCCGGTTGTGTTTGATATCTCTCTTCATCGTCCTGTCCTTTTGACTTTTCAAAGTGGTTTTTAGTCGCGAGGCACATCCGCTGCACCACCATCGATGCTACGGCCCATGCCTTACGCCTTCCTTAACTACCCAAAATCACTCCGAGTTCCAGAGCCAGTGCTGGATTGGCTTTACGCAATCTGCCCTGAACATTTTTATAGGTGCCTCGATTGGCACAGGGGTGTGCCAAATCTTTCGATTTCTTTCGAAATGAAACGTAAAGAGAAATATCGAAATTAATTGAAATATTATTTGAGGAAAAATGGCGAGTCAATCTATTTCGAAAGAAATCGAAACTTTCGAAACGAGTTAACGAAAGGGAATTTACGGCACGACCGTGCACAACCCATCACGGCAATGGAAGAATTGCGCGAAACAAGCAGGGGCTTGCGCCCGGCAAATTCCTTGGGGATCGCCTCTCCACGTCAGGCAAATTTCCCGATATGGCGGCGAGCCGCCTGCCTTGGGACGCTTTACAATGGCCCAAAGAAAATCTTCAAGGAAACAAGATGCACAACGTCCCCGAAACCAAGAAAAACCACGTCTGGCGCAAGGCCATCTGGCACACCGACGTGGACGAGCATCCGCTTGGGCCACATCACTACGCCGAGATCTACTGTTGCGAGGAAACCAACGGCTATACCGTGTGGTATGTGCGCCGTTTATCGAGGGAAGACAAGCTGGGCAACCCCGATGGGGAAAATGGCGACTACCTGCTGTCCTACTTTGCCAAGGACCGGCGCGACGACGCCATTGAGCACGCCGTGCGGATTGCGACTAGCGGCCAGACAGCCAATGCCGTCATCAGCTCGCTGGACACGCTATCGAAGTCTGCGCAACGCGTCTAATACCTTCAATCCCAAAGCGGCGGCTCGTCCATCAGCGCCACCTGTTCACGTAGTTCCAGCACGCGGTCCTGCCAATAACGCTGCGTGTTGAACCACGGGAAGGCCGCGACGAAGGCAGGGTCTTCCCAGCGCCGTGCCAGCCAGGCGGAATAATGGATCAGGCGCAGGGTGCGCAAGGCTTCCACCAGGTGCAATTCGCGCGCATCGAAGTCACAAAAATCTTCATAGCCGGCCAGGATGTCGCTCATCTGGCGCACGCGGTCGCGCCGTTCACCCGATAGCAGCATCCACAGGTCTTGCACCGCCGGACCCATACGGCTGTCGTCGAAGTCGACGAAGTGCGGCCCGGCATCGGTCCACAGTACATTGCCGCTGTGACAGTCGCCGTGCAGGCGCAACGTAGCCACGTTGCCGGCACGCTCAAAGCAGCGTGTCACGCCGTCAATGGCTTGTTGCGACACGCTGCGCCAGGCGCTGTCGAGGTCGGCCGGGATGAAGCCGTTGGCCAGCAGGTATTCACGCGGCTCGATGCCGAAGCCGGCAATATCGAGCGCGGGCCGATGCGCAAACGCCTGCGTCGCACCGACGGCATGGATACGGCCCATGAAGCGGCCCATCCATTCCAGCGTGGCGCTGTCGTCCAGTTCCGGCGCACGGCCGCCGTGGCGCGCAAACACGGCGAAGCGCAAGCCCCCATGGTGATGCAGTGTCTTGCCGCCCAACATCAGCGGCGGCACGACGGGGATTTCCCGCTCCGCCAACTCCAGCGTGAAGGTATGTTCTTCGAGGATGGCCTCATCGCTCCAGCGCGCCGGACGGTAGAACTTGACCACCACGGGTGGCCCATCTTCCACGCCTAGCTGGTAGACCCGGTTTTCATAGCTGTTCAAAGCGAGGAGGCGCCCGTCGCCATACAGGCCGACGCTTTCGATGGCATCAAGCACTGCGTCCGGCCCGAGGTTGGCGAACGAGGGAGTCACGAGATCATTCATGCGACCATTATCGCCCAATGCCGCCTGAATAAGTTGATGGCCCGCGATTGGGCGGGTATGCTGTCGGCATTACCCTTATCCCCTTCTATCCCCCGCCCATCATGCAGTTTGACGAACCCCTATCCGACCGCGAATTCAACGAGCTCGACAAGTTTCTGTTGTCCGACCGTTGCCCCGACGATTGCATGACCATGGATTCGTTGCATGGTTTTCTGACTGCGATTGCCATCGGCCCCGAAGAAATCCTGCTCGGAGAATGGCTGCCGCTGGTCTGGGGCGAGCAGGAGCAGGGCCCACCTATCTTCAAGTCAGACAAGGAATACGACCGCATCGTGGGTTTGATCGCACGCTTCATGAACGAGATCGCCATCACGCTGCAGGTTGCCCCCAAGGAGTTTGAGCCGCTGTTTTGCGAACACGAATGGGAAGGCCGCAACGTGATCGACGGCGAAGCCTGGGCCTGGGGCTTCTGCGAAGGCATGAGCCTGCGCGAAGAAGCCTGGCAGCCGATCTGGGATTCCGACATTGCGCCGCTGATGCGTCCGATCTACCTGCTCGGCGCCGAAGAGATCGAGGAAGAGGAACTGGCCCTGGTCGACAACCCGATGAAGTGCCACAAGCTGGCGCTGGAAATCGAATCGGCCATCCCTGAAATCTATCGCTGGTGGAAACCGCAGCGCAAGTCCGCGGTGCAGACCGTGGAGCGCGACGCGCCCAAGGTGGGGCGCAATGACGACTGCCCCTGCGGCAGCGGCAAGAAGTTCAAGAAATGTTGCGGCGCGGAATCCAAGTTGCATTAACGCGTCCCCTGTAAATACCTGCAATTGCCTGTGACGGGCCGCGTGGATATACTGGGTCATGATCATCCACCGCGGGGAACGTCATGCTGCCAGGGCATCAATCGGTTCGAATCGCAACGATCATCGCCGGCAGTGTATTGGCCAGCCTCCTCCTGGTCTGGATCGTCGATGCGCTGGGCGTTCCCGGCGGCAGCTTGCGCAGCGCCATCGTCGCCTCGCTTTGCAGTGGCCCCCTGGTATTGCTCCTGTCTTCGCGCAAAACCGAAGGCGGCGCAGACCGCTTTGCCCAACACGTGGAAGGCGAAATCGACCACATCATGATCGGTGCGGCCGAAACGGCCTTCTTCGTCGATTCGGTGAAAAAGAAGATCGAAACCGATGTCGCCACGGCCAACGACATCGTGCACAGCACGGCGCAAAACGCGGCCACCACGCGCCAGATCGCCGCCAATGCGGAACACGCGTCGCAGGTTGCTGCCGAAGCGCGCCAGCAAGCACAGGCTGCGCGTGCCGAAGTCGACCGCGGCCTGGCGCAAATTCAAACTGCGCGCGAAGACGCCAAAACCTCTTCCGCCATGATGGGTGCGCTGCAAGAGAAATCGCGCCGCATCCACGGCATCACCGAAGTGATCAACGAAATCGCCGCGCGCACCAACCTGCTGGCCTTGAATGCCGCCATTGAAGCCGCGCGTGCCGGTGAACACGGACGCGGTTTCGCCGTCGTGGCCGGCGAAGTGCGGCAACTAGCCCAGCGCACCAAGTCGGCCACCGATGAAATCGGCGCCATGGTGCGCGAAATCACGGAACAATCAGAGAGCGCGGCCCGGGGCATGGGCAAACTCACGGTCAAGGTCGGCGAAGCGGCGCAAAACGTGGAACGTGTGCACCAATACCTGGGCAATATCGAACAATCCTCGCAATCGTCGGAAGGCGCGATAGGTGAAATCGCCCAGGCCTCGCGTGAGCATGTCGATATCAGCAATGCCATCAGCAGCGCCATCACGCAGATTCGCGACAGCCTTGCAGCGACCGAATCAGGCTTGCCCAATGCGGCCGCCAGCGCCATGGCCCTGGCCGAGCGCGGTGAAACGATTGCCGACGCCATGGCATCCTACGGTATCGCCACCGCGCACGACGCGATACGCATTGCCGCACAACAGGCGGCGCATGAGGTGGGCCAATTGTTTTCCAAAGCGATAGCCGGCGGCCAGATCAGCCGCGACGCCTTGTTCGACCGGCATTACAAGCCGATCGCCAACACCAATCCGCAAAAACACACCAGCGCCTTCGACAGCTTCACCGACCGCACCCTGCCCGCCATCCAGGAAAGCCTGCTGGCGGCCATGCCGCAACTAGTCTATGCCGGAGCAGTGGACAACAATGGCTACTTCCCCACGCACAACAAGAAATTTTCACAGCCGTTGACGGGCAACTACGATGTCGACATCGTCAACAACCGCACCAAGCGCATCTTCAACGACCGCACAGGTTCACGCTGCGGTTCGAACACCAGGGCGTTCTTGCTGCAGACCTACAAGCGCGATACGGGGGAAGTGATGCACGACCTTTCCGTGCCGATCTATGTGGACGGAAAGCATTGGGGTGGGTTCAGGGTTGGCTATAAGTCGAGCGCCTGATCCGTCCCCTCGCCGTAGGCTGAGGGGACGCAGAAATCACAACTTGATGAAATGCTCGCGGTAGTATTTGAGCTCTTCGATCGATTCCATGATGTCGGCCAGCGCCGTGTGCTTCTGGTGCTTCTTGAAGCCCGAAGCCAGCTCCGGCTTCCAGCGCTTGCACAATTCCTTGAGCGTTGAAACGTCCAGGTTGCGGTAATGGAAGAACTCTTCCAGCTTGGGCATGCCGCGCGCCATGAAGCGGCGGTCCTGGCAGATGGTATTGCCGCACATGGGCGATTTGCCGTTCGGCACATAAGCCTTCAGGAAATCGATCAATGCCTTTTCGGCATCGGCTTCGCTGACCGTCGAAGCCTTGACGCGGTCAATCAGGCCGGAACGGCCATGCGTGCCCTTGTTCCAGGCGTCCATGCCATCGAGGATGGCGTCGGATTGGTGGATGGCAAACACCGGGCCTTCGCCCAGCACGTTCAATTCCGAATCGGTGACCACCACCGCCACTTCGATGATACGGTCCTTGTCCGGGTCCAGGCCTGTCATTTCCATGTCCACCCAGACGAGATTGAATTCGTTGGGACGGATGGGAGTGCTTTGCATGGCTGCTTCCGGGTTCTGTTCTGTGGGTTGTGACATAATTCTTTCCTGCAAAAAGGCCAATTCGGCTATTTCAGCCAAATTACCTATTCTTCATCATTTTTGGGCCAAGCGCCATTTTCTCACAGGCAAGCCATGGTTTCAGCGCAGTTCTCGGTTTTGTTCATCGTTTTCTTTGCCGCATCGCTGCTGGTGCGCTTCTGGCTTGCTTCGCGCCAGATCCGCCATGTGCTGGCGCATCGCGCTGCCGTCCCGGCGCAATTTGCCGAAAAGATCACACTCGAAGCGCACCGCAAGGCTGCCGACTATACGATTGCCAAAACCAAGTACGGCCTGGTCGAACTGTTCGTCGGCGGTGCGGTGCTGATGGGCTTCACCCTGCTCGGTGGCTTGCAAGCCTTGTCTGTCTTCCTGCTGGTGCACCTCGGGCCAGGGCGCCTGGAACAGATCTGCCTGATGGTAGCCGTCACACTGATCACCGGCCTGATCGACCTGCCGTTTGACTACTACCGGCAATTTTCCCTGGAAGAACGTTTCGGCTTCAACAAGATGAAGCCCTCGCTGTTTTTCATGGACTTGATCAAGTCCAGCCTTGTTTCCGCCGCCATCGGCCTGCCCCTGCTCTGGGTCGTGCTGGCCTTGATGGAAAAGGCCGGCAGCTTGTGGTGGTTCTATGCATGGGCCGTGTTTTCCATCTTCTCCATCGTGATGCAGGTGCTCTACCCTACCTTGATCGCCCCGCTGTTCAACAAGTTCGCGCCGCTCGATGACGCCGCGCTCAAGGAACGCATCACCAAACTGATGGACCGCGTGGGCTTCACCTCGCGCGGCCTGTTCGTGATGGATGGTTCCAAGCGCAGTGGCCACGGCAACGCCTATTTCTCCGGCTTCGGCGCAGCCAAGCGCGTAGTGTTCTTCGACACGCTGCTGACGCGCCTGCAACCGCAGGAAGTCGAAGCCATCCTGGCCCATGAACTGGGCCATTTCAAACTCAAGCACATCGTCAAGCGCACCGTGATGATGTTCGTGATGTCGCTGGTATTCCTGGCCCTGCTCGGCTACCTGAAGAACCAGGTCTGGTTTTATACCGGCCTTGGCGTCGTTCCGCTGCCTGACAGCAGCAATGACGCTGTGGCCCTGATCCTGTTCATGCTGGCATTGCCGGTGTTTACCTTCTTTTTCGCGCCCATCATGTCGATCGGTTCGCGCAAGCACGAATATGAAGCGGACGCTTTTGCAGCCAGGCAAGCAGACGCGAACGATCTCGTCTCGGCGCTGGTCAAACTTTATGAAGACAATGCATCGACGCTCACACCCGACCCCTTGCATTCGGCCTTCTACGACTCCCACCCCAACGCCGCCATGCGCATCGCACGGCTCGTTGCGCACTAACCAACAAGGAATCCCATTATGCCTACCACCACCGAATTGCTGGAACAAAATTGCCAGCACACCGAAACCGGCCTGGCTGACGCCGACATTGCCGCCCACCTGCAAGCCGTAGCCGGCTGGACCCAGGACGGCCCGCGCATCGTCAAGACCTTCACCTTCAAGAACTATTACGAAACGCTGGCCTTCATCAATGCGATTGCCTACGTGATCCACGCGGAAGACCATCACCCTGAGTTGACCGTCACCTACAACCGCTGCGTGGTGAAGTTCGACACCCATACCGTCAATGGCGGGAAAGGCGGCATTTCGGTCAACGACTTCATCTGCGCTGCCAAGGTCGATGCCGTGCTGGAACAGTCGTTCACCAATTGATGGAGCACGGCCTCGCCAATGGTGTCGTTATTGCCGCGCACGGGCGTCACTACCTGATCGAAGTGGGAGACAGCGCGGAACGCCTGCATTGCGTCACCCGCGGCAAGAAAAGCGATGTGGCGGTCGGCGATACGGTCGACTTGAAGCGCACCTCGAATGACCAGGGCGTCATTGAAGCCATCCGCGAACGGCAAACCCTGCTCTACCGTTCCGACCAATACAAGTCCAAGTTGCTGGCGGCCAACCTGACCAAGCTGTTCGTCGTCATTGCAACCGAGCCGAGCTTTTCCGACGACCTGGTATCGCGCTCGCTGGTCGCGGCCAATGCAGCATGCATTGAGGCGCACCTGATCCTGAACAAGATCGACGTCGACGCATCGCTGCCCAAGGCACGCGAACGTGCCGGACGCTATGCCGCGCTGGGCTACCCGGTGCATGAGATCTCGGTCAAGACCGCGCCCGATGCGGCACGCGCCCTGCTGGCGCCGCTGTTGACCGGGCAATCGAGCATCCTGATCGGCCAGTCCGGCATGGGCAAGTCTTCGCTGATCAACCTGCTGGTGCCCGATGCCGACATCGCCACGCGCGAAATATCCGCCGCGCTCGATACCGGCAAGCACACCACCACGTTCACGCGGCTGTACGCCCTAGCAGAAGGCGGCAACATCATCGATTCGCCTGGCTTCCAGGAATTCGGCCTGCATCACTTGAGCGAAGGCATGCTGGAACGCGCCTTTCCCGAATTCAACGAGCACCTGGGGCAGTGCCGCTTCTACAATTGCCACCATGTGAGCGAACCCGGCTGCGCCATCCTGGCCGGCGTCGAGTCCGGCGCCATCAGCCGCATGCGGCATGGTCTGTACCTGCAACTGCGTCACGAATCGATGCAGACCGTGGGGTATTGAGTGCACCGCCCGTCGAGCCTGATGGGCCTACTCCTGTTTCTTTGCGCCTGCTGCCTGTGCAACACTGCCGCAGCGCTATCGTTTTCCCATGTCGACAATGAGGGCGCGGCCTACACGGTGATCCGCGTCGATCCCAGGCACGACAAGCTGCAGCTGTTTCCCGCATCGCCAGGCGACAACAAGGTGGCGCCCGGCTTTGCCGCCGTCGTCGATCAAGCCAGGGCACACAAGCAAACCTTGCGCTTTGCCATGAATGCCGGCATGTTTGAAGCCGACCTGTCGTCGGTCGGACTTTTGGTGGCCAATGGCGTGCAAGTGTCGGCTCTCAATTCCAGCCAGGGATACGGCAACTTCTACCTCAAGCCCAATGGCGTATTCCTGCTCGACCGGGGCGGCGCGCACATAGTCGAGTCGTCGGAATATTCCGGCATGCATGAGGGCATAACGCTGGCCACACAATCGGGTCCGCTGCTGCTGCGCCATGGTATTGAGCATCCGGCATTTCATGCCACATCGAACTCGCGGCTGACAAGAAACGGCGTCGGCATCGATGCGCAAGGCATGCTTGTGTTCGTCATCAGCGACAGTGCGGTCAATTTCCACCAATTCGCCATGCTGTTTCGCGATGTCCTGCATTGCGACGATGCACTCTATCTGGATGGCACCGTATCGAGCCTATACGCCCCGGAATTGGGCAGGAACGATGCAAAGGTAAGACTTGGGCCTGTCATTGGCGTGGTCGATTGAGGCTGCCCTACATTTCAACACAAGTCGTATAGACAACTTGATGCGCGTCGCCACGACGCTGCTTTGTCTTGCCGCTTAATTAAGCAGCCGGCAATTATTCGGCTGCAATTCCCTTATAATGGGGAGGCACCCACTGCCAAAATAAACGGCGCCACTTCTTTGAGCCCGTTTCAAAATGACCAGGGCCAGGCCCCGCGACGCAGACAGTACGACTGTACGGCAAGTCGCGGAAACAACGCCATGGGCTTTTTGAAACGGGTTCATGTGTGGCAGGCCGTGTATTCACTTGCTTTCACGCCATGTCGATCAAACATTTCCTGCAGATTTCGGACTTCACGCTCGAAGAATATCAATACGTGATGGAGCGCGCTTCCGTCATCAAGCACAAGTTCAAGGACTACGAAACCTATCACCCGCTGCTGGACCGCACGCTGGTGATGATTTTCGAAAAGCATTCCACCCGCACGCGGCTGTCGTTCGAAGCCGGCATGCACCAGTTGGGTGGTGCCGCAATCTACCTGAACACGCGCGACAGCCAGCTTGGCCGCGGCGAACCGATCGGCGATGCGGCGCAAGTCATTTCGCGCATGTGCGACGTCATCATGATCCGCACCTACGGTCACGACATCATCGAACGCTTTGCCGCCGGCAGCCGCGTGCCCGTGATCAACGGTCTGACCAACGAACACCACCCGTGCCAGGTGCTGGCCGACGTGTTCACCTTCCTCGAACACCGCGGCAGCATTGCCGGCAAGACCGTGGCCTGGATCGGTGACGCCAACAACATGCTCTATTCCTGGCTGCAGGCGGCGCAAGTGTTCGGCTTCCACCTGAACGTGTCGACCCCGTCCGGCTATGACATCGACATGAAGTGGGTCGATGCCGCCAACAAGAATTACACCGTATTCAAGAACCCCGGCGACGCCTGCGAAGGTGCGCACCTGATCAACACCGACGTCTGGACCAGCATGGGCTACGAGCAGGAAAACGCGGCCCGCCTGAAGGCATTCGACGGCTGGATCGTCGACGCCGACAAGATGCGCCGCGCCGCGCCCGATGCGCTGTTCATGCATTGCCTGCCGGCGCACCGTGGCGAGGAAGTCTCGGCCGAGGTCATCGACGGAGCGCAATCGGTGGTCTGGGATGAAGCGGAAAACCGCCTGCACGTGCAAAAGGCCTTGTTGGAATACCTCGTCAAGGGCCGCGTGGCCTGACCGGAAAACGCATAACCGAATTCTTTTTTGAGCAAACATCATGTCGAACATCCTGCAATCCGTCCCCGTCAACCAGAAAGTCGGCATCGCCTTTTCCGGCGGCCTTGATACCAGCGCCGCGCTGCACTGGATGAAGCAAAAGGGTGCCCTGCCCTATGCCTACACCGCCAACCTGGGCCAGCCCGACGAACCCGACTACGACGCCATCCCGAAGAAGGCCATGCTGTATGGCGCCGAACTGGCGCGCCTGATCGATTGCCGCGCCCAGCTCGTGGCTGAAGGTATTGCAGCGCTGCAAAGCGGCGCCTTCCACATCTCCACCGGCGGCAATACCTACTTCAACACCACGCCGCTGGGCCGTGCCGTGACCGGCACCATGCTGGTGGCTGCCATGCAGGAAGACAAGGTCAATATCTGGGGCGACGGTTCGACCTACAAGGGCAACGACATCGAGCGTTTCTACCGCTACGGCTTGCTGGTCAATCCCGACCTGAAGATCTACAAGCCCTGGCTCGACAACCAGTTCATCGAAGAACTGGGCGGCCGCACCGAAATGTCGGAATTCCTGATCAAGTCCGGCTTCGACTACAAGATGTCGACCGAAAAGGCTTATTCGACCGACTCCAACATGCTCGGCGCCACGCATGAAGCCAAGCACCTGGAATTCCTGAACAGCGGCATGAAGATCGTCGAACCCATCATGGGCGTGGCGTTCTGGCGCGACGACGTGGCCGTCAAGAGCGAAGAAGTCACCGTGCGCTTCGAAGAAGGCGTGCCCGTGGCATTGAACGGCGTCACGTTCGCCGACAAGGTCGAACTGATAATGGAAGCCAACCGCATCGGCGGCCGTCATGGTTTGGGCATGAGCGACCAGATCGAGAACCGCATCATCGAAGCCAAGAGCCGCGGCATCTATGAAGCCCCGGGCCTGGCGTTGCTGTTCATCGCCTACGAACGCCTGGTGACCGGCATCCACAACGAAGACACCATCGAAACCTACCGCGAAAACGGCCGCAAGCTGGGCCGCCTGCTGTACCAGGGCCGCTGGTTCGACACGCAAGCCATCATGCTGCGCGAAGCGTCGCAACGCTGGGTGGCGCGCGCCGTCACCGGTGAAGTGACGCTGGAGCTGCGCCGCGGCAACGACTACACCATCCTCAACACCGAATCGCCCAACCTGACCTACAAACCCGAACGCCTGACCATGGAAAAGGGTGAAGGCGCGTTCTCGCCGCAGGACCGCATCGGCCAACTGACCATGCGCAACCTCGACATCAGCGACACGCGCGACAAGCTGGCCATCTATCAGAAGGCCGGCCTCCTGGGGTCGGGCGGCATCGTGGACCTGCCCCGCCTGGACAAGTCCCAATAACCCTACTCAGGAATTTTCATGACCGCCCAATTCGACCAGGTTTCCGTCGTCAAGCAAGCCAACATCTACTTTGACGGCAAGTGCGTTTCACACACCGTGATCTTCCCCGACGGCAGCAAGAAGACCGTCGGCGTGATCTTCCCCGCTTCGCTGACTTTCAACACGGCTGCAGCGGAATTGATGGAAGTCAATGCCGGTGAATGCCGTATCCGTCTGCAGGGTGAGGACAACTGGACCACCTACGCCGCCGGCGAGAAATTCAACGTGCCGGGAAATTCGAAGTTTGATATCGAGGTGGTGCAGACGCTGGATTACGTTTGCCATTTCCTCTGATGTAGCAACTGTGTGCGGCGCAATGTTTCTTTGGTGCCGCACCTATCATTACTGCTTTCTTCTTAAAACGCTCTGGCGGAAACTTTTATGCCTCGGCTATTATTCCCGTCATTCCCGTGAAAACGGGAATCCACATTTCGACCTGTTACTGTGGCGCTATGGATCCCCGTTTTCACGGGGATGACGGTTGTGCCTTGGCGTTATAGGCGCCGAATCTGAACTGAGTAACGCATAGGACCCCAGGTTAGATAACAACCGGCTCCGGCTCCAGCCGGACGCCAAAGCGCTTCTCCACATCCGCCTGCACTGCCAGCGCCAGTTTCCATACCTCGTCGCCAGTAGCACCGCCGCGGTTGACCAGCACCAGCGCCTGCTTTTCATAGACACCCGCCTTGCCCATGCTCTTACCCTTCCAGCCGCATTGATCGATCAGCCAGCCGGCTGCCAGCTTGTAGCTGCCATCGGGCTGGACATGATTGACGAGGGTGGGATGCGCCTGCAGCAAGGCATCGCGCTGCGCCGCCGGCACCACCGGATTCTTGAAGAAGCTTCCCGCATTGCCGATCACGGCCGGGTCGGGCAGCTTGCGTTTGCGGATCGCGATCACGGCGTCGCTGATATCGCGTGCTTTCGGTGAAGCCATGCCGCGCGCAGCCAGTTCCTGCGCCAGTTCGGCGTAGCGCGTGTTGGCTTGCCAGGCCATGGGCAGGGCAAAGGTCACGGCCAGGATCAGTGCCTTGTCGCGCAAGGCATGTTTGAAAACACTGTCGCGGTAACCGAACGCGCATTGCGTGTGCGACAGTACCGAGGTCGTACCGGTTTCCAGATCGTACACCGTCACCGATTCGATCAACTCGCCGGCTTCCACGCCATAGGCGCCGATATTCTGGATCGGCGCGGCCCCCACGCTGCCGGGAATCAGGGACAGGTTTTCCAGCCCGCCATAGCCTTGCGCCAGCGTCCACATGACGAAGCCATGCCAGTTCTCGCCGGCGGCGACGCGGACGCGCCGCAGCGGGCCTTCCTCGCTCAACAGCTCAATGCCCTGCAGGGCCACCTGGATGACGAGGCCGGGAAAGTCGCGCGTGAGCAAGACATTACTGCCACCGCCCAGGACCAGCCTGGGCAGGGCGTCAAGCGCAGCATCGGCGCGCAACGCCCCCAGTTGCGCGATGTCGCTCAGTTCAAGGAAATACGCCGCCTTCGCTTCGAGACCGAAGGTATTGTGCTGCGCCAGCGAAGCGTCACGTGAGATGGAATAGGAAGCCATAAGCGAGATTATCCCCGATTTTCCGGGGATAACCCTGCTTGCCTCAGTACGACACGCCCAAGGCCATATGTTCCGGCGTGCCCGTCGTGATGGTGGAACTCTGGTTGTTCACGTCGTCATAGGCAAAGCCGTAAGACAGGCCGCCGATGCTGTGGTTATGCCAGAACTGCGCATAATAGTTGGCCGGCGCTGCGCCGTAATAAGCCGTGGGCGTAACCCATTGTGCATAGCTGCCCATCACGTGGCGGTTGAAGGCGGCACAGAATTGCGCTTCGAGTGCGCCTTCCACGGTGTTGCCGGTGGCAAACGCACCATTGCAATACAGGATGTTTTGCGTGGTCGGCTGGGCAATGGTGTAGGTGCCGCCGACGTAGGCGCCGTTGTTCAGGTTGACTTCGGTGAAGACGAATTGCGTGCCTTGCGTCTTGCCCGAGAATTCACGGCTGCCGCCGAACAGTTGCACCACCAGCGGCGTGTTGGCGTAAGCGGCCCAGATCGAACTGACGTAACTGTCGAAGTAATTGCCGTTGGCTTGCCCCGTGTTGAAGGTGCTGTTGGCCGGCGAAAAGATGCGCAAGGGCGAAGGCGCCGTCACGTGGAATGCCGCCGGCGTCTCGTTGACGAATTCCTGGTCGATGGCCGCAATCGATTCGGTGATGCCGACCTGCATGTGGAAGGTTTCACTGGCGCCCCACACGTCAAGCGTCATCGGCAGGCCGAACTGGTCGACCTGGGTGGTGTTGATGTAGATGCCGCCATTGGTGCCGTAGGTGAACTCATACCAGTCATAGTGGATGTTGATGTTCGGGTCGGTGGCATTCAAGGGATTGGGGCCGGCATAGCCGTTGTTGCCGCCGTTGGCGCCGGCCACGATCGACATGTACAGCGGTGAGCCAAGCGAGACGAAGATGCGGCCCGAAGACAGCGGCGGCAGCTTCAACAGCTTGGTCTGCGCCAGCGTGAAGGCATAGTTGGGATAGGTTTGCCCATTGGGCGCCTTGACGGCATTGGCAGCCGTGTTGTCGGCCACGCTGGCGTGGGTGATCTGGCCTGCGGCATTGACCCAGGATAACTGCCCTGTCGCCGGATCATTACCCAGTATGGTGATGTAGATCTGGTTGTCGGCCCAGGCGCCGCGCGTGTTGTTGTTCAAGTCAGTGCCGATATAACCGGGGTAGACCGTGTAGGTGGGCTTGCTGTTGACGGCGAGCGCGGCATTGGCAGACGTGATGGAGCCGGCCGAATTCGACACCGTGACGCTATAGACCGCGCTGTTGTCCGCCGCTGTCGTGGCCGGCGTGATGTAGCTTGCAGCCGTGGCGCCGGCAATGGCGACGTTGTTCTTCTTCCACACATAAGTGAACGGACCGACACCGCCTGCGGTCACGCCGAACGTGGCCGTGGTGCCGATGTTCACCGCCTGGCCCAGCGGCTGCGCTGTGATGGTCGGCGCGTTGGTGGCCACACCGCTTGCCGTGACGGCTTGCGCCTCGGCCGATACGGCGGAAGCGCCGGCGCTGTCGGCCGCACCCACTGCATAGTAGTAGGTGGTGCCGGCGATGAGGCCGGTGTCGACATAGCTGGTGCCGGTGGTGGTGCCGACCAGGTTGCCGGCAGCAGCCGTGAAGCCTGCCGTGGTGCTGCGATAGACGTTGTAAGTCACGGCACAGGTGGCAGAACTTGCAGTCCAGCCAAGCTGAATCTGGCTGGCCGAAATCGATGTCGCCGTCAGCGCTGCGGGCACACCGGGAACGGCGCAGCCCGTGCCTGTTCCCGTGCCTGTTCCCGTACCAGTACCGGTGCCTGTTCCCGTTCCTGTGCCGGTTCCGCTGCCCGAACCGGTCGAGCCCGCCGTCGTGCTGTTGCTGACGATCTCGATGCCGCTGATCTTGGGCTGGTCGGCCGAACCTGCCGTCAGGGTGACCACGATCTGGCCCTGGCTGTTGGCCGTGGCCGTGAACGGTTCAACCAGCGCCATGTTCGGCCCGCCGGTCTTGGCAATGATGTCGAAGTTGCTCAGCACCGGTGTGCCATTGATTGCGACGTTGAAGACGCGCTGGCCAGCCTTGGTCCAATAGATTTCGGCGAAATGCAGCAACACGCCATACGCGGTGCCGGGCTTGAGACCGGGAACGGTATAGGTGACGTTGCCATGGCGTTCCGACTGGTAGACGGCCTGCGGTGCGGCATTGACCACGCCGGCGGTGCTGATCGCGTTGCCGCTATTGGTGGCAGCGCCACCGGCAAAGTCTGCGTCGGCGGCAAAGTTGCCCACCACGTTGGCAGCACCGGCGCCGATGGCAATCACGTCATGCGGCGGTTGCAGCGGCAGCACTTCAATGCCGCTGATCTTGGGCTGGTCGGCCGTGCCGTTGGAGAGCGCAATCACGATCTGCCCGCTGGTGTTGGCTGCCACGTTGAAGTTTTCAACCAGCGCCTGGTTCGGCGCACCGGCTGCGGCAATGATGTCGAAATTCGACAGCACCGGCGTGCCGTTGATGGCGACGTTGAACACGCGCTGGCCTACTTTGGTCCAGTAGAACTCGGCAAAGTGCAGGCGCACGCTGTAAGACGTGCCGGCTTGCAGACCGGGAATGGTGTAGGTGGCCGTGCCATGGCGCTCGGACTGATAGACCGCTTCCGGCGCGGCATTGGCCACACCGGCGATGGCGACGGCGTTGCCGCTAGTGGTGGTGGCACCGCCGACGAAGTCTTCGTCCGCCGAAAAATTCCCCACCACGCTGGCAGCACCGGCGCCGATGGCAACAATGTCCTGCACCGGCGGTGCCGGCAATATTTCGATGCCGCTGACCTTGGGCTGGTCTGCCGCGCCGGCCTTGAAGGCGATCACGATCTGGCCGCTCAGGTTGGCCGTGGCGGTAAAGGTTTCAACCAGTGCCTGGTCGGGTGCGCCCGCCGTGGCGATGATGTCGAAGTTCGACAGCACCGGTGTGCCGTTGATGGCGACGTTGAACACGCGCTGGCCTGCTTTGGTCCAGTAAAACTCGGCAAAATGCAGGCGCACGCCGTAGCTCACACCGGGTGTCAAGCCGGGGATGGTGTACGAGAACGCACCGGCACGCTCGGATTGATAGACCGATTCCGGCGCCGCATTGGGCACGCCGGCCGTGTTGATGGTGGCGCCCGCCGTGGTGGTGCCGCCGCCGGTAAAGTCCACGTCGGCAACGAAACTGCCCGAGGCCTTGCCGCCGGCACTGATGGCAATGACCTCTGCCGCAGGCACGGCCGCCACTTCAATGCCGCTGATCTTGGACTGGTCGGCAGAGCCGGCCGTGAAGGCAATCACGATCTGCCCGTTCAGGTTGGCAGTTGCCGTGAAGGGCTTGACCACGGCCTGGTTGGCCGCACCGGCCGCTGCGATGATGTCGAAGTTCGACAACACCTGTGTGCCGTTGATGCCGACATTGAACACACGCTGGCCCACCTTGGTCCAGTAGAACTCGGCAAAGTGCAGGCGCAGGTTATAGCTGGCGCCGGCAGTCAGGCCGGGGATGGTATAGGTGAAGACACCGGCGCGTTCGGATTGATACACCGCTTCAGGCGCGGCATTGGCCACGCCGGTGGTGCTGATGACGTTGCCCGTGGTGGTCGTGCCGCCGCCGGTGAAATCCTTATCAGCGGCAAAACTGCCCGAACCCTTGCCGCCCGCGCTGATGGCTACGACGTCACCGGTGCTGGAGACCGCCTGCGTGGTGGTGCCGGCCTGGGCCGACGGTGCGGAGGCGCCGACCGAGTCGACCGCTTCCACCACGTAAAAGTAGGTGGTCGAAGCAGCCAGGCCGGAATCGGTGAAGCTGGTGCCGCTGCTGGTGCCGACCTGGTTGGCGGCGGAGGGTGTAAAGCCTGAAGTGGTGCCGCGATACACAGTGTAGCTGACGGTGCAGGTAGAGGCAGCAGCATTCCAGCCCAGGTTGATCTGGCTCGACGACGCCGCCGTTGCCATCAGGGCGCCAGGCACGCCGGGCACGGCCGTGCAGCCCGTGCCTACGCCGGCATTGACCGTCAATGTGGCATTGTTGCTGGCTACCGATCCGGCCGTATTGCTCGCCACCGCCTTGAACACCGTACCGCTATCGGTCACTGCCGTGACCGGCGTGGTGTAGCTGGCTGCCGTTGCGCCATTGATGGCCGTACCATTCTTGAACCATTGGTAGGCCGGTGCCGGGCTGCCGCTTGCGCTGACGGAGAAGGTGGCGCTCTGCCCTGCCGTCACAGTCGCCGATTGCGGCTGGGTCTGGATCACCGGAATCGTGGGAATGACGATTGACGAGGTGCCTGAAGCGCACAGGGTCTGGCCCGGATAATTGTTCGTCACGTTCCACGAGGTCGAACCGTCGAAGTTGACGATGGCGGTTTCACCCGCGTCGTTGGGGTCCACCGTCGAAGTCCAGGTGCTCCACACGCCGGGGAAGGCGCAGCTTGCATTGTTGTTGCCGCTGATGCCCAAGGCTTCGGCCTTGGTCGGCAGGCGCATGTTGATACCCGCGCAGTATGACGCCGCATTGATGCCGGTGAATTGCGAGCCCGGCGTGGTATCGGTTTCGATGGTGCGGGTCCAGCTCAGGCTGCTCAGGTTGTCCGTCACCAGCGACGCGTTGCTGGCATTGACTGTGTAACGCTCGTTGGCACCACCGCATTGCGGCACATTGTAGACCTGGAACTCATAGAGCGAATAGCCGTACTGCGTGGCACGCTGCGTGCCCAGCATGCGCACATAGCGCGCCTGCACGGTGGGGAAGTTGATCGTTTCCGTGCCGCCTGCGCCGGCCTTGTTGGTGTATGCCGTGTTCCAGGTCGGATTGGTGGCCGGGTCGGCATTGGTGTACTGGATCTGGTACTGCGCCGCATAGGCGTTTTCCCAGTTGATGATGACGGTATTGAAGGCCTGGGTCGAACCGAGGTCAACTTGCAGCCAGGACGGGTCCACGCCCGCCACCGCCGGCGTGGGTGGTGCGCCGGCCGTGGCCGAGCCCCAGCGCGTCAGCAGGTTGCCGTCCACGGCGTTTTCCGCGCCCAGGCAGTTCACGCCGCTGTAGGGCGGGCTGGTCGTGGCGTCGTTACAGGCATTTTGCGAACTGCTGGCCGTGGCCGTCTTGTTGGCCGCCAGGTCGATGCCGGGCGGCGCCAGCGTCAGTTGCGCAGCCGCACTCGTGGCCAGCGCATTGGCGGCATTATTCACCGTGACCGTGTAAGCCCCCACGTTGGCCGAACTCATGGCCGGGATCGTGTAGGCAATCGTGTTCGATTGCTGGGTATTGGACAACAGCACCGTGGCCGCCCCGCCGGTTGGCGTGAATTGCCATTGATAGCTGAACGGCGGCGAACCGGCCACCACGGCCGTCAATTGCACCGGCTGGTTGGTCGCCACGATCTGGCTCGCCGGTTGCGTTGTAAAGCTGGCCGGGGTCGGCGCATTCACCGTCAGCACGGCGGTGGATGATTGCTGCTGGCCGAGCGGGTTGCTGACAATGACGTAAAAGTTTTGGCTGCCGGTTGCCGTCAATACCGGCGTGGTGAAGCTCGCCTGCGGCCCGGAGGCAACCATCGTGCCGTTTTCATACCAGGCATAGTTGAGCGTGGGCGAACCGGTGGCCGCCACCGTCAGCGTGGCGCTCTGGCCGACCACAGCGGTTTGCGATAGCGGCTGGGTCGTGATGGCGACGGCGGCGTCGGCATCCACGGTCAGCGTGGCCGCGTTCGACGTGACGCTGCCCAGGCCGGTTGTGCTGGTCACGGTCACGGTGAACTGGCCGCCGCTTTGCGCCAGCGTTGCCGCCGGCGTGGTGTAGGACGTGCCCGTGGCGCCGGCAATCGGATTGCCGTTCAGGTTCCATTGGTAGGACAAGGCGCCCGAACCGCTGGCGGCCACACTGAACGTGGCCGGGTAGCCGGCAGACACCGCCACATCGGCCGGCGGCACGATGATGACCGGGGCTTGCGACAATGCCGGTGCGGGCGGTGCAACCGAAGTCAATTGCACGCTGCCCGACAACAGACCGGGTGCCGATGCCGTCACCGTGACGGTGCCCGGCGTGAAGGTGCTGCGCAAGGCGATCTTGGTCAGGCCGCCTTCGAAATTCAATTCCGGGTCGCCGGGCGAATGGAAGAAGGCATAGGGCACGCCGTTGATCACGGTGCTGTTGGCCTTGGAAAACGCGTCTTCGTAATAGCTTGTCCAGGACGGGTCGGCCACGTATTGCTGGCTGCCGCCCATATAGGTGGCCTGGCCGCTGACGGTGAAGGTCACGTTGTCGGCCGCCGTGGGGACGAGGTTGCCATTGGCATCCTGCACCTGCGCCGAAACAAAAGCGGCGTCGGAGCCATTTGAGGTCCACTGGAAGGCCGTGCCATCTGGCTTGGTCAATTCAGGCACGGCTGTCAGTACGATCTTGTACTCTGCACCAGCCGTAGTCTTGCTGTCGGTGGCACCGGCCACCACGTTGCCGTTGACGTCGATACATTCGGCCGTCACCGTGCCCGGCGCCCAGTTGACCATCCAGTGCACCTGGCCCGGCATCACGGTGGTGCTTTGCGTCAGGTTGGTGTTGGAAGCCACGTTCCACGGGTTCGGCACCTGATCAGGCAATGCCGCACCGGTCACCGGGTCTTTCGCCACGCCATTGATCAAGAGGCGCACCGCCGGGCAATTGCTGAAGGCGTTTTCCTGGATCGGTGTGCCCTGCGTGTATTCATAGGCACGGTTCCAGTGGTGGCCCAGATGCACCACCGGCTGGATCGAGTATGGCACCCAGTTGGCCTGGTAGATGTAATACAGGAGGCGCGGGAAGCGGTTCATGTCGACCGACGAATAGCCGAGCGAACGGACGAAGTTGCTCATCGTCGGCTGGTTCTGGAATTCCGCATACAGGCTCACTTCGCCGGGCGAATCGGCGAAATACCATTGCGCCATGCCGAAGGTATTGGCTTCGCGGCCCTTGCGCCAGTCATCGAGGTAAGGCGCGGCGAAGGCCAGTTCATAGTCCCAGGCCAGGCCGCGGCCCGTGCCCACATTGTCCCAGTACTCGGCACCGAAGGCCGGGTTGTTCGGGTATTGCGACTTGTTGCCCGCTTCGCAGCCGGCGCCGTCGCATTCATCGATCAAGCCATAGGCCGGCAGATAGGCGCGCGAAGCCTGCGCACGCGGGTTGATCGAATCCCATGAGGTTTCTATGGTGGCCAGCGCATCGGCTAGCTTGACGTTGTTGCCGCCGTTGTCTTCTTCCCAGTACACGATGGATGGGTGGCTGCGGTCGCGGATGATCATGTCGCGGTGCAGTTCCTGCTTCAATTGCGCATCGTCGGCGGAAGGATTGGTAAACGCCCCTTCGCCATCGCCGCTGGGCTGGATGATCATGATGCCGTAGGCGTCGGCCGCGTCGACCAGTTCTTCGCTCGAAGTCGAATGGCCCGGGCGCCAGATGTTGCCGCCGCCTTGCGCGATCTGCGCCAGGTCGCGCCATTGCTGTTCGTCGGGAACGGAAGAACCGAGCGCCGGGTAGTCATAGCGCCCCGAACCGCCCCACAGATACATGGCGTGGCCGTTGAAGTAGGGGAAGTTTTCATCCCAGGTCAGCGTGCGGATGCCCAGGGGGCTCTGCACCGAGTCGACCACCACGCCATTGACGCTGACGATGTGGTAAACCTTGTACATGTAAGGCTTGCCGTAGATCGAATTGTTGGGATACCACAGCGTGGGGTTTTCCACCGTGATCTGCTGGCGGAAGATCGGCGTCGGGGAGGACGGGAACGTGGCCGAGGTCATCGGGGGAATCGCCTGGGTGAGCGGCGGCGCCGTCACCACCACCTTGCCGCTGGCGTCCACGATTTGCGTGGTCAAGGTCACCTGCTGCGTGCTGCCGCTCTCGTTGACCACGTTGGTATGCACTTCGACCACCGCCGAAGCGGCCGTGGCGGTGCCTTGCGCCGCCGGCACTTCCGACACCGTACCCACATAGGTGCCCCAGGTCTTCTGGTTCGAATACACATTCAGGGGAATGTGGACCGGGTTGGTCACAACCAGGTAGACCTTGCGGAACAGGCCGGCCATGGCCTGGCCGAAACGGAACGCGCCTGAAAAGCCCGGCTGCTCGAACCAGGTATTGCCGCGCGATACGTCGACCGCGATCACGTTATCGGTCACGCCATCGGTATGCAAATACGGCGTCAGGTCGACCACGACCGGCACGAAACCAACCACGTGCGTCGCCTTGGCGTCAGCCGCCACAGCGCTGATGCCGGGCAGGAGCGAGCCGTTGACGAACACCTGCACGCCCGTATGCGTGCCTTCCAGGTTCAGCAGGAACTTCTGGCCGGCATATTTCTGGTCTACCTTGAAATGCAGGCGGTACCAGTTTTCGTTGCCCGTCAGCGAGCCCTGGCCGCCGCCCGAAGTCTGGTTGATGTAAGTACGCGAAATATTGGCGTCGTAGGGCAGGCCGACCTGCTTCCACTTGGCTGCCGTGTCGCTGCTTTCAACAAACGCGGCAGTGGAATAGCTGGTCGAGTTATTCGAGTTCTCGAACCACCATTGGCTCTGCGGCGCGTTCGATTGCGAGGCTGCATTGGCAATGTATTGCGGCACGCCTGCCGACAGGTCGATCTTCATGCGCTGCGATAGCGGCAAACTCGGCTCGACCTGCTGCGCCTGCGCCGCGAGCGACGCGCCCAGTGTCAAAGACAACGCTGCCACCTGGGCAAAGCGGGACAATAGGGACTTGATCGACCCGGGTTGCGATTTCGATTGCGACGGAGGCGCAGCATGAGAACGATGACGACAACGATTGTTAGCGTTGTCATTCCCGCTCCTGCCGACTGCCGCATTGAATAAATAACGCATGCTCATCCTTTGCCGGTAATGGATTTTCTGGTTCGCCAGAAGAAGGCGAACCACGGGCGCAAACCTGCAGGCGACACTTTCCCGCACTCTCTCGCAGGCATGCGAAAAAACGGTTGCGGGTTCACGCGATGGATTCGAATGCCTTCATGCCACAACGGGGCCATGTCTTGCAATGATTGATGCATGCAAGACCTGCCCGCGGAACCGCCCGCATCTGCGCAATCGAGATGGAAGCATTCGAATTCCGTACGATGAAGGCCTAGAGCAAATTGCAGGCCAGGCAACAATCAAATGCCATGAAGAAATTTTTTGCAGCACCAACACTAGTGCGGACAAGCATCCGCCCGGCAATGGATGTAATGGAAAGCAATGCCTGAAGTCGCGGCCGATCCCGCTTCGGCGCCGCATTCAGATGGAAGTATCAAGGCCATGCGGGATTGCCCAAAATTGTCAACGATGACAATTTTTTCGATTTACAATTAACATTATTTGACACTTTATTTAATACTTCCGGGCAAGGTAGGGCATGACTGCGCTGCCATGTCACCGAACTGTCATCCATTTTTTGCAATACGACCCCGTTTAATATTGAACGACTGACGACACAACACGTCACGAGCCAGGCATTGCCACGCACAGTGATAAGATGCCGCACACCGAACAAACCGCCGCACAGGCTTGCCGACAGCCGATGAACAATCCCAATTTCACCAGCGTCCTGCTGATCGACCATCTCAACCGTACACTGCAAAACCCTACTGCCAGCCAGCGCTGGCATGCGCTGCTTGAAACTTACGTTGCAGAAACGAACGAAGAACTCAGGTCCAGGGTGCGCGCCAGGCTTGCTGCGGGCGTACCCAAGCAGGGCATTGCCGGGTTCATGCTCACCACCTTCCTGTTCGAAGTTACCGGTGACGTATCGCGCCTGATCGAGGCGGCGGCGCTGTTGCAGACGATCACACCGCTCGACCCGGACCGCCTGATGGCATTCTGCGTCTACATCTGGGGCATCTTCATCGCACGCGGCGGCGGCCGTCTTGCCTTCGTCGATATCCTGCGCAAGATGTGCGTGCCGCAACTGGTGGCCAGCATGGGAGTACAGGTTGCAGAACGCGGCATGGCCCTGTTCCCGCCGCGCCCCGTCGAAACGATACGCAAAGTGGCGCTCGTGGCGTCTTATATCGGGCAGGATTCGCACGCGCCGACGCCACTTGCCCTGCAGCATGCCCGCCTGCTGCGTGACCTGGGCTATGAAGTGAGGCTGTTCTCGCCGCAGGAATTGCGCGTGCCGGACATGGCCGAGTATTTCGGCAACAGTGCCCGCCTGACGACCTTCCCGCCCAATTACGCCAAGCTCAAGGCCAGCATGCCCGATGGTGTGGAAGCCGCCTTGTCCGACGACCGCTTTTCACTGACGCGGCGTTGGGACGACCTGCTGCGATCGATAGCCGGCTTCGATCCCGACCTGGTGATGTTTGTCGGCTTGAATTCGCCGCTAGTCTCGGCGCTCTATCAGGCGCGCCCGGTGCTGGGCTTGTGCGTGCATGCCATGCAACCGATGACGCCGGTTGACGTCTGGCTCACGGCAGACCAGGCGCAAGGCGGCATCGCCGCGCCCATGTGGGCACCTCACCTGCCGCCGGCACTGGGGCACTACCATCCATTCCGCGTGCAATTGAAGCCGGCCGGCGATGACTTGCAGCGTGCCGGGCTGGACCTGCGCGAAGACGCCATCGTGCTGCTCAGCGTGGGCGCGCGGCTGCATGCGGAAATCGAAGGCCCGTGGGCCGGGCGCATGATCGCGCTGCTGCAGCGCCACCCCAATGTGCAATGGCTGATGGTGGGTGGTGCGGCAAAACGGCCTGATGCGCTGGCGGCACTGTCCGAAGCGCAATTGCCCGTACAGGCCTATCGCGAAGACATCCGCAGCGTGATGCGCACGGCCGACATTTACGTCAACCCGCCGCGCGTGGGCGGCGGATTCAGCGTGGCCGAAGCCATGGCGGAAGGCTTGCCCGTCACGGCCATGCAGAATTCGGATGGCGGCGACAAGATCGGCAGCGCAGCGGCCGACGGGCTTGATGCCTATTTCGCTGACCTCGAAGCCTTGATCGCCGACGCCGGCTTGCGCCAGCGCCGTGGCGCAGCCATGCGCGAATTGTTCACGCAGACGCTCGACCTGGACAATTCATCGGCGTCGCTGCGCGCCGCTTGCGAAGCCAGCCTGGCGCAATACCGCAAGCGGATCAAATAATTTTTGCCTTGCTGCGCCCGCCGATGACCATGGCTTCGGCGGCCACGTCGGCATTGACCACCGCAGCGGCGCCGATAAAGGCGCGGTCGCCGATCACGAGGCGTTCGGTCACGGTTGCGCCGATGGCGATCGTCACGCCATGACCGATGCGCGACAGGCCACCGAGATTGCAGCCCGGCTGTACGCGTGAAAACGATTCGATATGCGTGTCGTGCCCTATCGTCACGCCGCGGTTGATGAATACGTGGCGGGCAAGCTTCACGCCGGGACCGATCACACTGTTGGCGCCGATAAACACACCTTCGCCCAGGCTCGCCAGCGGCGACACGTAGGCGCTGGGATGCACCAGCGTGGCGAAGCGCAAGCCGAACTTTTCCTGCACGATGGCAGCCAGCGCCGAACGCGTCGGCGTGGTGGGTCCGAGCATGTAAATCTCGTCGGGGCCGGGCGTGAATTCTTCCAGCTTTTGCACCGTGGGATGCTGGCCGAAAGCCTGCAGGCTGCCGATACGCTCGTTCAAACTGACGTCACGCTCGCCGCCCGCTTCAGGCAGGTGGATGACCACCTTGGCGATATCCATGCCAAGCGCCAGGGCGCAATCGAACAGGTCCGAGAGAATATTGCTGACACCGAAGATGACTAGCTTTTGCGTCATGGGTTAAGACCGGATAAGGTAGTGGATGAATGGTACAGCATCGGACTCGTTTTCGTGCCGATTCCCAGCGTTTCCAATTCTCGCAAATCGCCTTGCGCAACCAGGCTCTCATGCAGCACGGCCTGCCTTCAAGCGGGAACGCAATAATTCCACTGCGCTCGCGGCAAACACATCGACGTCAACCTTTGCGGCATGATACTTCCAACGCTTGACGTACCAGTCCTGGATGAAAGCCATGCAGTGCGCTGCCAGGAGGAAGGCCCCCTCATGGTCATGCGCCCCGTCGGCCTCGATCAGGTCGGCCAGATGGGAATGGAAACGCAATTCGGCTTCCTTGGCCACGTTCTTTTGCTCGGCCGGCAAAGTGCGTGACTCGAGGAACACAAAGAACAGCCAGGGTTGCAAAATCTCTGCCGAATAGATGAAGGCGCGCACCAGGCATTCAAGACGGTCGGCCGGCTGTTCGACATGGGCAAACCAGTCCGGCAATTGCGCGCTGACGTGCCGCACGGCGTCTTCAATCATCGCCGCAAGCTGGTCCTTGGTCTGGATATAGCCGTACAAACCGCCCATCGACAGACCCGTTTCACTGGACAGGTCACGCAAGGTCATGGCGCGAAAGCCCACCGTATTGGCCAGGTGGAACGTGGCTTCAAATATCTTCCTAAGATTTTCCAGTGCCGGCGTACGCCGCTTCACGCCGATGCGTTCGGCATTGCGGTCCAGGACGAATTCCCAGATATTCGCCTCGTCGATGGGCGTCACCGCCCGGAATGCCGTCAGTGTGAAGCCGACGGGCAGGGTTTCCATCATGGTCAGCCGGATTTGTAAAAAATGACAAGTGAGACTATACCGTGAAGTCTTTGCTGCAATGCATGATTTAGTGCTTGCTGCATCGCAAAAATCGATTTATATTAAAGCCATGAACCAATTGCAAGCACTCAACCGACGCCGTCATTTCCTGCCTTTGCCAGGGAAGCCGTGCGCGTGAGCGTTTGACAGTCACGAAGCCACAGGCCCGCCCTGTGGCTTTTTTTTCGCCCTTGCAACAATTTAACTTGATCAGGAGCCGCGCAAATGGAGTTCTCGCAGTATGAAGTCAACGCCTTGCTGTCCGTCACCAACCGCCCTTCCGTCGTGTTCGAGCGCGGCGAAGGCATGTGGCTGTTCGACCACACGGGCAAACGCTATCTCGACTTCATGCAGGGCTGGGCCGTCAATTGCCTGGGCCATGCGCCGGACTGCATTACCGAGGCGCTGACTGCCCAGTCGAAGAAACTGATCAATCCCTCGCCGGCGTTCTACAATGAACCGGCCATCGAACTGGCCGCACTGCTGACGGAGCACTCCTGCTTCGACCGCGTCTTCCTCGCCAGCAGCGGCGCCGAAGCCAACGAAGGGGCGATCAAGCTGGCGCGCAAATACGGCAAGGTGCACAAGAACGCTGCCGGGCAAAACCGTTTTGAGATCATCACCTTCGACCAGGGCTTCCATGGCCGCACGCTGGCCACTATGTCTGCCTCGGGCAAGCCCGGATGGGACACCATCTTCGCACCGCAGGTCGACGGCTTCCCCAAGGCGCAGTTGAACGACATCGCCAGCGTCGAGCAATTGATCACCGACAAGACCGTGGCCGTCATGCTCGAACCGATCCAGGGTGAAAGCGGCGTGATCCCGGCCACGCGTGAATTCATGCAGGCCCTGCGTGCGCTGACCGAAAAGCACGACTTGCTGTTGATCGTCGATGAAGTGCAAACCGGCATGGGCCGCACCGGCGAACTGTTTGCCTATGAACTCTCGGGCATCAAGCCCGATATCATGACTCTGGGCAAGGGCATAGGCGGCGGCGTGCCCCTGGCCGCTCTGCTCTGCTCCGAACAAGCCGCGGTCTTCGAACCGGGCGACCAGGGTGGCACCTACACCGGCAACCCGCTGATGGCCGCCGTCGGCGTGGCCGTGACCAGGGAATTGCTGCTGCCGGGATTTTTGAAATCGGTGGCGGACAAGGGCGTGTACCTGAGCAAGGTCTTGCTCAAGCTGTCGGATCGCTATGGCCTCGATGGTGAACGCGGCGACGGCTTGCTGCGCGCGCTCAAGCTGGGCAAGGATATCGGCCCGACGATTGTGGAAATGGCGCGCGAGTTACAGCCCACGGGCCTGCTGATCAATTCACCGCGCCCCAACCTGCTGCGCTTCATGCCGGCCTTGAATGTGACGACGCAGGAGATTGACCAGATGGCGGAGTTGCTGGCGCTGGTATTGGATAGACTGGCCTAGTAGTATCTTCACTTCGGACGACTACAACGCAAGCAATGATCCGTCATCATCTTTGGTTTAAGACCGACAAGTTCGAAATTGTTCCTGGAGAAGATGACGAAACCAACCCCCTTTGCTTTGGTAAGCAATTGGCGGAATGGCTTCGTATCAAACTGATCTCTTGCGGCTATGAAGTTGAGCCGGTGATTCCGGAAGACTGGGGCTGGTGTGTCATGTGCTCACGCAAACCATTCATGCTTTTCGTTGGTTGCGTGAGCATGCACGATTATGCGGTTAGCAAACCAAGTGATCCAATTCCCAAGGGTAACGATGTTGTGTGGACTTGCACGGTGTTCGCCGAACAATCGCTTCTTGGTCGCATATTCAAGCGCATTGATACGGCAGAGGCCGTCGAAAAGCTTTTCAGCCAAATTCACATTGCATTGTCGAGCGAGCCCGATATTACGTTTATTGATGAACCATGATCCAAATTTCCTGCGACAAAACCCGCCTCGACGTTCCTATGATCCATGCCTTCCTGGCAAAGGAATCGACCTGGGCCATCGGCATCGGCCTGCCCGTGGTGCAAAAGGCGCTCGACAATTCCCTGTGCTTCGGCGCGTATGAAGGGGACGGCCTAGCCGGTGAACGGCAGATCGGCTTCGCCCGCGTGGTGACGGACTACGCCACCTTCGGCTATCTGTGCGATGTGCTGGTGCCCGAGGAACAACGTGGGCGCGGGATTGCGCGCTTGCTGATGGACGCGGTGCTGGCCCACCCGGATTTGCAGGGCTTGCGCCGCTTTACCCTGGTGACCTCGACTGCGGCACCGCTATATGCGAAATACGGCTGGACGCCGCTCCATGCGCCGACGGCGCACATGGAGCGATTCGATCCTGACATCTACAAAAAGCAAGGAACGTAGGCTGGGACTCGTCCCAGCAATGCCCTGCCTGATGCCGATATGCTGGGACTCGTCCCAGCCTACTTCTTCGGCGGAATGTAGAGGTCAGTAATCGACCCCAGGCCCATTTCCGCAGCGAACATCGGCGTCTCCGACAAGGTCGGGTGCGCGTGCACCGTCAATGCCAGGTCTTCCAGGTCGGCGCCCATTTCCATGGCCAGCACAGTTTCCGCCAACAGCTCGCCGGCATTCACGCCGACGATACCGGCACCGATGATGCGCTTGGTGGTCGGGTCCCACAACAGCTTGGTGATGCCGTCGTCGCGGCCCATGGCCAGTGCGCGGCCCGACGCAGCCCAGGGGAAATTGGCTTTTTCGAACGGAATGCCCTTGGCCTTGGCTTCGGCTTCGGTCACGCCCATCCAGGCGATTTCCGGGTCGGTGTAGGCGACTGACGGAATCGTCATGGCGTCGAACTCGACCTTGTGGCCGCCGATCACTTCGGCTGCCACCTTGGCTTCGTTGGTGGCCTTGTGTGCCAGCATGGGGTCGCCGCAGATGTCGCCGATGGCGTAGATGTGCGGCACGTTGGTGCGCTGCTGCTTGTCGACCGGGATGAAGCCGCGGTCGGTCACCGTGACGCCGGCCTTTTCGGCGGCAATTTCCTTGCCATTGGGGCGGCGGCCGACGGCCAGCAGCACCATGTCATACAGTTGCGGCTCCTTGGGTGCGTTGTCGCCTTCGAAGTGGGCGAGCAAGCCTTCGGGCTTGGCTTCGAGCTTGCTGACCTTGGTCTTGAGGTAGATCGCTTCGTAGCGCTTTTCGATGCGTTTTTGCAGCGGCTTGACGATGTCGCGGTCGGCCGCAGGAATCAGGCCGTCGAGGAATTCCACCACGGTGACCTTGGTGCCCAGCGCGTCATACACGCAAGCCATTTCCAGGCCGATGATGCCGCCGCCGATGACCAGCATGCGCTTCGGAATCTGGCGCAGCTCGAGCGCGCCGGTCGAATCGATCAGGCGCTGGTCGTCATACGGGAAACCCGGGATTTTGGCGACCGACGAGCCGGCGGCGATGATGGCGTTCTTGAAGCCGATGGTCTTGTTGCCGTCCTTGGTTTCCACGGTCAGCGTGTTGGACGAGGAAAACGCGCCCTTGCCTGTTACGACCTGCACCTTGCGCGCCTTGGCCAGGCCGGAGAGGCCACCGGTCAGTTTCTTGATCACGCTGTCTTTCCAGCCGCGCAGCTTGTCGAGATCGACTTCGGGCTTGGACATGGTGACGCCGAAATGCGACATCTCTTCCGCTTCGGTGATGACCTTGGCGGCGTGCAGCAAGGCCTTGGAAGGAATGCAACCGACGTTCAGGCATACGCCGCCGAGCACGGCGTCGCGTTCGACCAGGACAACTTTTTGGCCGAGGTCGGCAGCGCGGAAGGCGGCAGTGTAGCCGCCGGGGCCTGCGCCCAGTACCAGCGTCTCGCATTCGATATCGACCGGGCCGGAATAGCTGGCGGCAGCGGGGGCCGGTGCTGGAGCGGCAGGGGCCGGCGCAGGCGCAGGCGAAGGAGCCGACGCAGCAGCCGGTGCAGGTGCAGCAGCGGCGGGCGCCAAAGTAGCAGCGCCTTCGGACGCTTCCAGCATCAGCACCAGCGCACCTTCCGCAACCTTGTCGCCCAGCTTGACCTTCATTTCCTTGATCACGCCGGCATGCGAGGACGGGATCTCCATGCTGGCCTTGTCGGACTCGACCGTCACCAGCGACTGTTCCTTCTTGATCGTATCGCCCACCTTGACCAGCACTTCAATGACTTCGACTTCCTTGAAATCGCCGATGTCCGGCACTTTGACTTCAATCATGCTCATGTCTCTTGCTCCAGTAGAATTGGGTATGCCTATTCGGCCATCTCTATCGTGTAAACCTGGTAAGGGCCGCCGGAACTCTTGTCGAACTCAATGCCGGCGCGCACGCCGATTTCTGCAATCGCATGCGCATCGAGGTCTTGTTCAAACGCCACGAACATGGCACCGAGCGCAAAATTGCGCCCGCTGCCGATGCCCCAGAAGCGGTCGAAGGCAAACACTTCACGCAGCGAATAGATGCCGAAAATGCCGTGCGGGTTGGCCACCAGCGAAGTCAGCTGCGACGATTCATACGGGTCTTCCTCTTCTTCCTTGGGATTGAGGAAGTATTTTTCCTTGAGGATCGCATGCACCTTGCTGAAGGTCTCGAACACTTCGTCGCGCGTGTTCAAGCGGCATTCGTCGCCCATTTCGGCCAACAACTTCTTCATGACCGGAAAATGGGCCGCGGTGCCGGCCAGCGTGATGTAAGACTCGCCGATCTTGAATATCTTGTCGTTCTCTTCGTAGCTGCGCGACAAACGCGTATCGCCAAAGGTGACCAGCGTATCGGCGGCAATGGCAATCTGCCGCCCTTTCTTGACTACGACTGAAGTCGTCATTGCCAGCCCTTACAGCAAAACCTTGCGCATGTCCGACAGCACTTCGCCAAGGTAGACCGTGAAACGCGCTCCCATGGCGCCATCGACCACGCGATGGTCGTACGACAGCGACAGCGGCAGCATCAGGCGCGGCTGGAATTGCTTGCCGTCCCATACCGGCTTGAAGTCCGACTTGGACAAGCCAAGGATCGCCACTTCCGGTGCGTTGATGATGGGCGTGAAAGCCGTGCCGCCGATACCGCCGAGCGAGGAAATGGTGAAGGTGGCGCCCTGCATGTCGGCCGGCTTCAGCTTGCCTTCGCGGGCCTGTGCAGAAAGGTCAGTCATCTCTTGCGCGATCTGGGCGATGCCCTTCTTGTCGGCATCCTTGATCACCGGCACCACGAGGCCGTTCGGCGTGTCGGCGGCGAAGCCGATGTGGTAGTACTTCTTCAGGATCAGGTTGGCGCCTTCCGCATCGAGCGAGGCATTGAAGGCCGGGAATTTCTTCAGCGCTGCGACGCTGGCCTTGATGACGAAAGCCAGCATGGTCAGCTTCATGCCGGACTTGGCATTGGCGGTGTTGGTGTCCTTGCGGAATTGCTCCAGGTCGGTCACGTCGCATTCGTCGAATTGCGTGACGTGCGGGATCATGACCCAGTTGCGGTGCAGATTCGGGCCGCTGATCTTCTTGATGCGCGATAGGGCCAGCAATTCGGTTTCGCCAAACTTGGAGAAATCCAGCGACGGCCAGGGCAGCAGATCCAGGCCGGCGCCACTGCCACCGCCCTTGGAGGCGGCGCCGGTGGAAACCGAACCCGACATCACACCCTTGACGAAATTCTGCACGTCTTCCTGGGTGATGCGGCCCTTGGTGCCCTTGCCGGCGACGCGAGTCAGGTCGACACCGAGTTCGCGGGCAAACTTGCGCACCGAGGGCGAAGCATGCGGCAAGCCTGCCGGACCGGGCACGGCCGGCGTCGGTGCAGCAGCCACAGGGGCCGGTGCGCTTGGTGCAGGTGCAGGTGCGGGCTTGCTTTCTGCGGCAGGCGCAGGTGAAGGTGCGGGAGCCGGTGCAGGTGCCTCCTTGCTTTCCGCAGCGGGCGCCGGCGCCGCAGCAGCGCCATCGGCATCCACCACCAGCAACAGCGTGCCTTCGGCAACCTTGTCGCCGAGCTTGACCTTCAATTCCTTGACCACGCCTGCATGCGAAGACGGGATCTCCATACTGGCCTTGTCGGACTCGACCGTGATCAGCGACTGGTCGACCTTGATCGTGTCGCCCACCTTGACCATCAATTCAATGACTTCGACTTCCTTGAAGTCGCCGATATCCGGGACTTTGACTTCCACCATGCTCATAGTTCTCGCTCCATGATTTTAATGTCGGTATTCGTGTCGCTGTGGGTCCCCGCTTTCGCGGGGACGACGGATTATTTGCATAACCTGCGTTTCCCGATTTATTCCGTCATTCCCGCGAAAGCGGGAATCCACAATTAAGCGCTCTGTCCGTAAATTCGCTTCCTACGAGCTTTATTGCGTAACCGGATTCGGCTTGTTCGGATCAATACCATACTTCTTGATCGCCTCAGCCACCTTGGCCACCGGGATGGAACCCTCTTCGGCCAGCGACTTCAGTGCAGCCACGGTCACGAAGTAACGGTTCACCTCAAAGAATTCACGCAGCTTGGCGCGCGAGTCCGAGCGGCCGAAGCCGTCCGTACCCAGCACCTTGTAGGTGCGGCCCTTCGGTACGAAGGCGCGAACCTGCTCGGCAAATGTGCGCATGTAATCGGTCGACACCACGATCGGGCCGGCGGTGTCCTGCAGGCTCTTGGTGAAGTGCGACACGCGCGCTTCCTTGGCGGTCGGGTTCAGCATGTTCCAGCGTTCGGCGTCCTGGCCATCGCGTGCCAGCAGCGTGAACGACGGTGCGGACCAGATGTCGGCATCGACGCCCCAGTCGTTCTTGAGCAACTCGGCCGCGGCGATCACTTCGCGCAGGATCGTGCCCGAACCGAGCAGTTGCACGCGCAGCTTGCTCTTCTTTTCTTCGCTCGGCTGCAGCAGGTACAAGCCCTTCAGGATGCCTTCTTCCTGGCCGGCCTTCAAACCCGGGTGCGAGTAGTTCTCGTTCATCAGCGTGATGTAGAAGAACACGTCTTCCTGCTGTTCCACCATGCGCTTCAAGCCGCTATGGATGATGACAGCCACTTCGTGGGCAAAGGTCGGATCATAAGGCACGCAGTTCGGAATCGTCGAGGCCAGCACGTGGCTGTGGCCGTCTTCATGCTGCAAGCCTTCGCCGTTCAAGGTGGTACGGCCGGCCGTGCCGCCGAGCAGGAAGCCGCGTGCGCGCATGTCGCCGGCCGCCCAGGCCAGGTCGCCGATACGCTGCAGGCCGAACATCGAGTAATACGTATAGAACGGGATCATGACCCGGTTGTTGGTCGAGTACGAGGTTGCCGCAGCAATCCAGGAACTCATGCCGCCGGCTTCGTTGATGCCTTCCTGCAGGATCTGGCCGGCCTTGTCTTCGCGGTAGTACATGACCTGGTCCTTGTCGACCGGTTCGTACAACTGGCCGACCTGGCTGAAGATGCCGATCTGGCGGAACAAGCCTTCCATACCGAAGGTACGCGATTCGTCAACCATGATGGGGACGACGCGCTGGCCCAGGCTGGCGTCACGCAACAGGGCCGTCAGCACGCGCACATAGGATGCGGTAGTGGAAATCTCGCGGCCTTCTGCGGTCGGCTCCAGCATGGCCTGGAACGCGGACAGCTCGGGCACCACCAGTTGCTCGTCGGTCTTTTCCCGGCGTTGCGGCAGGTAACCACCCAGGGCCTTGCGGCGTTCCTGCAGGTATTGCATTTCCGGCGTATCGTCGGCCGGCTTGAAGAACGGGATTTCCGGCAGCTTGTCGTCCGGAATCGGCAACTGGAAGCGGTCGCGCATGGCCTTGATGGCTTCGTCGTCGAGCTTCTTGGTGTTGTGGGCGGTGTTGCGCGCTTCACCGGCCTTGCCGAAGCCGTAGCCCTTGATGCTCTTGACCAGCAGCACGGTAGGCTGGCCCTTGTGTTCCTGCGCAACCTTGAAGGCGGCGTAGATCTTGTGCGGGTCGTGGCCGCCGCGCGTCAGGCGCCAGATGTCGTCGTCCGACATCTTGCTGACCATTTCCAGGAGCTTGGGGTGCTTGCCGAAGAAGTGCTTGCGCACGTAGGCGCCATCCTTGGCCTTGTAATTCTGGTATTCGCCGTCGACGGTTTCCATCATCACGCGCTGCAGGATGCCTTCCTTGTCCTTGGCCAGCAATTCGTCCCAGCCGCTGCCCCAGATGACCTTGACCACGTTCCAGCCGGCACCGCGGAAGTCCGATTCCAGTTCCTGGATGATCTTGCCGTTGCCGCGCACCGGGCCGTCGAGGCGTTGCAGGTTGCAGTTGACGACGATGACGAGGTTGTCGAGCTGTTCGCGCCCGGCCATGCCGATGGCGCCCATCGATTCCGGTTCGTCCATTTCGCCGTCGCCGCAGAAAGCCCAGACCTTGCGTTTTTCGGTATCGGCGATATTGCGCGCATGCAGGTATTTCAGGAAGCGCGCCTGGTAGATGGCCATCAGGGGGCCAAGGCCCATCGACACGGTGGGGAATTGCCAGAAGTCGGGCATCAGCTTCGGATGCGGATAGGACGACAGGCCCTTGCCGTCGACTTCGCGTCGGAAATGCAGCAACTGGTCTTCCGACAGGCGGCCTTCGAGGAAGGCGCGCGCATAGATGCCGGGCGAAGAGTGGCCCTGGATATACAGCAGGTCACCGCCGTGGTCGGCCGTGGGCGCATGCCAGAAATGGTTGAAGCCAATGCCCAGCATGTTGGCCAGCGAGGCAAAGGAAGACAAGTGGCCGCCGAGGTCGCCGTCGAGGCGGTTGGCCTTGACCACCATGGCCATGGCGTTCCAGCGCATCCAGGAACGCAGGCGTTCCTCAATTTCGAGGTTGCCGGGGCAGTGTTCGCCGAGGTGGGCGGGAATGGTGTTGACGTAGGCGGTATTGCTGGAAAACGGGATGTGGGCGCCGCGGCGGCGCGCCAGATCGACCATGCGCTCCATCAGGTAGTGGGCGCGGTCCGGCCCTTCCTTTTCGATGACGGCTTCGAGCGCATCGAGCCACTCCTGGGTTTCCATCACATCGGGGTCATTGGCGGCTTGGGCCAGGACCTGGTCGAGCTGGGCTGACATGGTGCGTCTCCTATGAAATCTGCGTTGGCATGTCTGCCGCGGATGACCTCGCGGACAGGCATTGTGGAACAGTTTTGAAATTTAGGTAAAGGATTCTAACAGCGTTTCCGCGCATTTTCAAATTATGACATGTAATTCCATATTGTGAAATAAATACCAAAAATGACGTCCTTCCCAATACCAAATGCAAACAATGTGACATTTCGAAAATTGTGATGGCCATCACAATATGAAATTTTTTCCCCGTGACAAGATGGCCTGACCAAATCAATCAGCAACACCTGGCCCGACGCGCCGGCCTTGGCGAACAACCCAAATCGCCCGCTTTCGCCCTCCCTTCCGCCATCCACCATAAAGGAATTATCATGACGGCCTCCGCCAGCTACTCGACCACCGTACAAGAACTTTACGTAGCCTATTTCGGCCGCCCGGCAGACCCCACGGGCCTGCAAAATTTTTCTGCCGCCCTGGCTGCGGCCAACGCCCCAACCACGCTCGCGGGCTTGTCCAGCGAATACGGCAGCAATCCCGGTGTCACCGCCCTGGTCAACACCTTCGGCAACAGCGCGGAGTCGGGCAGGCTGTACGGGACCGCAATCAATGAAATTCCCGGCCAGGCGCAGCAATTTGTCACCGCGGTATTCGAAAGCCTGTTCGACCGCGCGCCCTTGCAAGCGGGCCTGCAATTCTGGAGCAACGCCCTCCTGACAGGCTCCATGACACCCGGCGAGGCCGCAATGGAAATCGCGTTGGGCGCTGCCACTGCAGACGCCAGCAGCTTCAACAACAAGATTGCCGCCGCCACCGCTTTCACTACCGACCTGATCGCCGACAACGGCACGCCGATCTATAGCGGCCCGGTTGCCGCTGCCGCCGGACGCAGCTTCCTGGCCGGCATCAATGGCACGACCACGGCCACAGCCATCCAGACCATCGCGACCACGGCGGTCGATGCGATGCTCGGCATCAACCCGACACCGGCGCCGACCCCGACGCCTTCCATCGCCCTGACCGTGGCCGGCGATGCCATCCACCTGAGCGGCACCACGGCCGCATCGACCGTCAGCCTGACCGGCGCCGACTTGACGGCGTTTCCGTCCGCAACCTACGGCACCATCGCGGACCTCGTGCTCAAGTCGACCACCAGCATCACCAACAGCAGCGGCAACTTCACACTCGACGCTTCGGGCAATGCCCATTCGACGACATTCAACTTTGGCACCGGCGTGGTCAGCGGGTCCGACGCAGCCTCTTCCGCCGGCATTACTTATAGCGGCGTCACGACCTACATCACTTCCGGCAACCAGGATACGGTGACACTTTCGGCTGCCACGCAAAACGTCACGGCATCCAATGACGGCCAGACCATCAATCTGGGTGGCCTCACCTATACCGGCACGCTCAATTTCACGGCCGGCTCCGGCGGCACCGACACCATCAACGCCACGTCTGGCGGCAACCTCAGCGGCGCCACCATCGACGGTACCAGCAGCAGTGTGGCGAAAATTGCCCTGGTGCTGAGCTCGGCGGGCAGCGAAACGCTCACCACCGCCGAATACAACACCATCACCTCCACCACCGGTGGCAGCATCAGCTTCACCGGCGGCAGCTTCGGCACCAATACCATTGCCTTCTCCAACGCCGGCACGATCACTGCCGTCTCCAGCGTCGGCAACTATCACCTGTCGGCGGCGGGCAACACCATTGTCCTGAACAACGTGGCGGACAACGTGACCGACGACGAAAATGGCGGGAACGACGCCGTCTTCCTGGGCGCCCTCACCTATACCGGCACCACGTCTTTCGGCACGGGCGGCAGCGACAGCGTCCATGTGACCATAGGCGGTGACATCAGCGGCGGCACCATCACCAGCGACGGCGCCACCGTGGCCCTGGTCTTGAGCGGCGCCGGTTCGGAAACCTTGAGCACGGCCGAATACAACCTGTTCAATGCCACCAGCATCACCGGAGGCACCTTTGGCGGCGACACGATCATCTTCTCCAATGGGGGTACGGTGACGGCCAATGCCAACGTGGGCAACTACCAGTTGTCTACTTCGGGCAACACCATCACCCTGAACAATGTGGGCGACCACGTGACCGGCGCGGCAAGCGGCAATGACACAGTCAACTTTGCGGCCCTGACCTACACCGGCACCACGGCCTTCGGCGCTGCCGGCAGCGATGCCATCCACGTCACCGTCGGCGGCAACATCAGCGGCGGTGCCATCACGACAGCCGGCGCAACCGTCGCCCTGGTTCTCTCCGGTGCCGGCACCGAGACGATGAACGTCACCGAGTACAACCTGTTCAATGCCACCGGCATCACCGGCGGCACGTTCGGCGGCGACACGATTGCCTTCTCCAATTCCGGCACCGTGACGGCCAATGCCAACGTGGGCAACTACAACTTGTCCAATTCGGGCAGCACGACCATTCACTTGAATAACGTTGCCGATCACGTCACCGCCGGCTCGGGCCTCTCGGTTGTCGACACCATCGACCTGGCTGCGCTGACTTATACGGGTACCCTGAATTTCGGCGGCAACAGCAGCGATACCATCGATGTGACAGTGGGCGGCAATATAAGCGGCGCGACGATGAATGCCTCAGGCGCGCAAGTCGCGCTGTCACTAAGCGGGTCGGGCTCCGAAACGCTCTCCACGGAAGAGTACAACCTGTTCAATACCACCGGCGGCATCAGCGGCGGCACGGCCGGTTCCAACACGGTCGTTTTCTCGAACGCGGGCACAGTCGCCGACAATAGCGACATCGGCACCTATGATTTGTCCACTGCAGGCAATACGATAACCCTGACCGGTACCGCCGAAAACGTAAACGGCGCAGCCAGCGGCAACGACTTCGTTGCCATTCCGAACGCCTATGTCGGCACTTTGGCATTCGGCGGCAGCGGCACGGACGTTGTCCAGGTCGCCACCGGCAGTGACATCAGCAGCGCCACCTTGACTTCTTCCGGCGCCTCGCTGGAATTATCGATCACGGGCGTGGTTCTCAACACCCCAAGCGGCGTCACAATGAGCACCGAACTCTACAATGCGTTCACCGCCGGCCCCCATGCCGGCGGCATCGTGTTCCCCACGGGCGGTGACACCCAGGTCGGCGACTACAACATGACCTTCAGCGACGAAGGCACGGTCACCGACAGCACCAACATCGGCAACTACTACCTGAATGCGGCGGTGCACTCCACCACCAACGACATCTATACGTTCAACATCGCCCACAACGGCGCCGACCGCATCACGGAAAATGCAGCCTCGACCGGCGGCAGCACCTATAACATCAGTGTGTCGAGCTTCACCGGCAGCCTCACCTTGGGCGGCAGCGGCGACGACACGATCGTCGTCTCAGCCAGCAACAATACCGACATGACGTACGGCGCCATCACCAGCGGCGGCACTACGGCATCGCTCTCCGTCGCCGGAAGCGGCACAATCACGGTCAACTCTGCGGTGCAAAACCTGTTCCATGACGCACCCAATGCCGTTTCGGCTTCCGGCACGGTCACGATGGCCATTGGCGACAACGCCTACGCAATCAACCTGAGCGCGCAGGAAAATGCCCTAACCAACATCGGCTTGCAAGTCGACAGCAACACTGTCAATATCTCGGTTGGTGCGGCAACCGTGAATGCCGGCGCGCCCGGCTTCAACCAGACAGTAATCGAAAACGGTTCGGGGGGAGGCAACACCTTCAACATCGACAACGGCGGCGCCGGCGCCACGATCGTTGGCGCATTGGATGCCACGCACTATGTAACGATCAACAACTTCAACACCACGTCAGACAACATCAGTTTGACCTTGAGCAACAACGCACAAACCGGCGGCGAGCAGAATATCAGCGATTCCGGTAACGATACGATCACCGTCGGTGTCAACAGCGTGATCGTCGAGGAGGATTTGGGTGCCATACCCGGCTTCTCGGTGTTCAATGCCACCGATCTCAATTCAGCGAAAAGCAATATCAACAAGGCGATCAATGCTGCAGGCTCAACCAGCGGCGAATATACGTTTGTGATAGACAGCAATCAAGGCGCGGCGATCTATGAAATCCACGTCGACAACTCCGGTGCCGGCTCCATTGACGGCATCCAGTTGATCGGCGTCGTACACGGCGTAGGCGCATTTAACCTGGTCAATCACGTCGGTTGATGTTGCAGGCGCCTTCGACGCCTTGCGCCATCGGCGCCAGGTGAATATCCAGGCGCAACAATAGCGGAAAGTCAACGCAATGCGGCTGCTTCGGCAGCCGCATGCCTTTTCGCCGCCTCCTCCAGGCCGCCGTCCGGAAGGGCCTCCAAGCGAACGAGCAAGTATAATTCCAGCTATTCCCTTCCATTTTCACACTTGCCTCCCATGACTGCACAACTGATCAGCGGCACCCAACTTTCCCAACAAATGCGCATTGACGTGGCCCAGCGGGCTGCCGCCCTGACAGCCAAGGGCAAACAGCCCGGCCTGGCCGTGATCCTGGTCGGGGAAGACCCGGCCAGCCATGTCTACGTAAAGAACAAGATCAAGGCTTGTGCCGACACGGGTATCCGCTCCTTCCTGGAAAAGTACGATGCCGACATGGCTGAAGCCGAGTTGCTCTCACGCATTGCCGCCCTGAATGCCGACCCGGCTGTCCACGGCATCCTGGTGCAGATGCCTCTGCCCAAGCATATCGACCCGCAAAAGGTGATCGCCGCCATTTCCACCGCCAAGGACGTGGACGGTTATTCGGTGCTCTCCGCCGGTGAACTGGTGGCCGGCCTGCCGGGCTTCCGCCCCTGCACGCCCTACGGTTGCATGAAATTGATCGAAAGCACGGGTTTTAATTTGCGCGGCAAGCATGCCGTGGTGATCGGCCGCAGCAATACCGTGGGGAAACCCATGGGTCTTTTGCTCTTGCAAGCCAACGCTACCGTCACCATCTGCCATAGTGCCACGCCGGACTTGGGCTATCACACGCGCCAGGCCGACGTGGTGGTGGCCGCCGTGGGCCGCCGGAACACCTTGACCGCCGACATGGTCAAACCCGGTGCCATCGTGATCGACGTGGGCATGAACCGCGACGATGCAGGCAAGCTGTGCGGCGATGTCGATTTCGACAAGGTGAAAGAAGTCGCCGGCCATATCACGCCCGTGCCGGGCGGTGTCGGCCCCATGACCATCACGATGCTCCTGGTCAACACGATTGAATCTGCTGAAAGAACTTGATGTCCAATACCAATCCCCTGCTCGACTTTTCCAGCCTGACGCCGTTTGATGCGGTCAAGCCGGAACATGTCACGCCTGCCGTTGATGCCCTGCTGGAAGAAAACCGTGCTGCCGTGGCCAAGCTGGAAGCGCCCGACACACCGGCCACCTGGGATGGCTTTGTGGAGCCACTGGAAAGCGCTACGGAACGCCTGGGCCGGGCCTGGGGCGTGGTCGGCCACCTGAATGCGGTGATGGATTCGCCCGAACTGCGCGCGACCTACAACGAAAACCAGCCCAAACTGACCGAATTCTGGACCGAACTGGGGCAAAACCTGGCCTTGTTCGACAAATACAAGGCCTTGCGCAACAGTGCCGAATTCGCCACCTTGACGCCGACGCGCCAGCGCATCGTGGACAATGCCATCCGCGATTTCCGCCTCTCCGGCGCTGAACTGCCGGACGACAAGAAGGAGCGCTACGCCGAGATCCAGGAAGCGCAAGCCATGCTGGGCACCAAGTTTTCGGAGAACGTGCTTGATGCCACCAACGACTTCAGCCTGATCGTGGAAGACGAAGCCGAACTGGCCGGACTGCCCGACGACGCCAAGGCGGCGGCGCGCGCTGCTGCAGAAAAAGACGGCAAACCCGGTTACAAGTTCACGCTGCATTTCCCATCCTACTTTCCGGTACTGCAATTTGCCGACTCGCGCGCGTTGCGCGAAAAAATCTACCGCGCCAATGCCACCAAGGCTTCCGAGCTCGGCACCAAGGCCGAATGGGACAACAGCGCCAATATCGTCGAACTGCTGAAGCTGCGCGACGAAGAAGCCAGACTGCTGGGTTACAAGAATTTCGCCGAAGTCTCGCTGGTGACCAAGATGGCCGAGACGCCGGCCCAGGTTGTCGACTTCCTCGAAGACCTGGCAAAGCGTGCCCGCCCGTTTGCAGAACAAGACCTGGCCGAGCTGCGCGCCTTTGCGCGTGACCGCCTGGGGCTGGAGCAGATGGAAGCCTGGGATACGACTTATGCCTCGGAAAAACTGCGTGAAGAGCGCTATGCCTTTTCTGAGCAGGAATTGAAGCAATACTTCCCCGAACCCAAGGTCATTGAAGGGTTGTTCCGCGTGATCCAGACCTTGTATGGGGTCAGCATCAAGCCCGACACGGCTACGACCTGGCACCCGCACGTCAAGTTCTTCCGTATCGAACGCGAAGGCCAACTGGTTGGCCAGTTCTATCTCGACCTGTACGCCCGCAGCGGCAAGCGCGGCGGTGCCTGGATGGATGGTGCGCGCGAACGGCGCCGCCTTGCTTCAAGCACGCAAACGCCCGTGGCTTACCTGGTATGCAATTTCACCGAGCCCCATGTCGTCGATGGCAAGGCCAAGCCTTCGCTGTTCACGCACGACGACGTGATCACGCTGTTCCACGAATTCGGCCATGGCTTGCACCACATGCTGACCCGGGTCGACGATTTGGCCGTCTCGGGCATTTCCGGCGTGGAATGGGATGCCGTGGAACTGCCTTCGCAGTTCATGGAAAACTTTTGCTGGGAATGGGACGTTCTGGAACACATGACGGCCCATGTCGACAGCGGCGAATCCCTGCCGCGCGCGCTGTTCGACAAGATGATCGCCGCCAAGAATTTCCAGTCCGGCATGCAGACCCTGCGCCAGGTTGAATTCTCCCTGTTCGACATGCACCTGCACTATGACTATGACGCAGCCGGGAGCGAAACGGTCCAGCAACTGCTCGACCAGGTGCGCGACCGCGTTTCGGTATTGAAACCGCCGGCGTTCAACCGCTTCCAGAACTCCTTTTCGCACATCTTTTCCGGCGGCTATGCGGCGGGTTATTACAGCTACAAGTGGGCGGAAGTGCTGTCGGCCGACGCCTACGCCGCCTTCGAGGAAGCCGGCGCCGCCACCGGCAATGTGCTGTCGCTGGAAGTCGGGCGCAAATTCCAGCAGGAAGTGCTGGCCGTGGGCGGCTCGCGCCCGGCGCTGGAGTCGTTCAAGGCCTTCCGTGGCCGGGAGCCCAAAATCGACGCCTTGTTGCGTCATAGTGGAATGGCGGCGTAATTTCGATTACAGTTCATTATGGCGTAACTTATGCCGTAACTTAGGCCGTAACAATTCAGATCCGCAAACCAAGGTGACCGCATGAAAGCCAAGCAACTCGCCCCCCTCGCCATCGCCCTGCTGTGTGCCACCGCCGGTGCCCAGCAGATGTACAAGTATGTCGCGCCCGACGGTACGGTGAGCTATACGGACAAGCCGCCGCCAGCCACGGCGACCAAGGTGGAAAAGAAATCCGCCGGTGGTGGCGGTGCGGCCTCGTATGACGACCTGCCCTATGAACTGGCCCAGGCCGCCAGGAAAAGCCCGGTGACCCTTTACACCAGCCTCAGTTGCCCGCCTTGCGACCAGGGACGCAAATATCTCAATGACCACGGCATTCCCTTCTCGGAAAAGACGATCAGCACGGGAGACGACGCCGCCCAATTCACGAAAGTGACCGGTGCTTCCACCGTCCCGGTGATGTCCGTGGGAAGTTCCAAGCAACAAGGCTTCTCTGCCGATCAGTGGAACACGGCCCTGACGTCGAACGGCTATCCGACCAATAACCAGATGCCAAAGTCGCACAGGAATCCTGCACCGGAACCCTTGGTCGCAGCGAAGGTCGATGCCAAGCCGGCAGATGCAGCGCCTTCGGCACCGGCCCCCACGCCGGCACCCGCACCGGCCTCTGACCCCGGCGCCCAGCCCGGCTTCCATTTCTGAGCGTGACCCAGATCGATTTCCGCAGCAACGTAGCCAACAAGCTTGGCTACGCCTGCGTGCTGGTGCGCAAGGCACGTGCGGCCAATTGCAACGTGGTGCTCTACTCCGAAGACCGCAACGAATTGCGCACACTCGATGAGATGCTATGGACCTTCGCCGAGCAGGAATTCCTGCCGCATGTCATGGCCGACGACCCTAACGCACGCCATACCCCGGTTCTGCTGACGGCCAACGATGAGGCTGCCTTGCCGCACAGCCAGATCCTGATCAACCTTTCGACGAAGACGCCGAACAATTTCGCCCAGTTCGAACGGATGTTCGAGATCGTTTCGACCGAAACCGCCGAAGTCACCGCGGGGCGCGAACGCTACCGCTTTTACCAGCAGCGGGGCTACCCGCTGACGCATATCGTGGCAGAAGACAAATGAGCAAACCAGGACTGGATGCAGGCATTCCCATTCTGACCGAGGTGATCGAAGGCAGTACCGACTTCGTCGCGCCGCCCAAACCACTGGCTGTCGCAGCGAAGCCCGTACCGCGGCCGGAAGTGGTGGATGTGCCGCTGATCGACGGCTGGCTGACCGAGGAATGGAACCGCCTTGAGCGCAAGATAGGCGGGCGCATCCTCGCGCAAGTGATGAGCAGCGTGGAAGCCGAGATCGAAGACCGCGTACGCGATGCGCTGGCCGACGTGCTGCAGCTGTCGATTGAAACCATGGCCAATGAAGTCAAACAAAACCTGCGAGTCACGCTCGAGAGCGTGATTGCCCAGGCAGTGCACCAGGAAATTTCCCGGATGCAGGTTTCGAAAAAATAAAGAATTCCGGAAAAATCTTTGGCTTGCGTACAAAATTCTTCCAAGTATGTAAGCAAAACGAAATATTCGGCTTCTTGTTGATTGCCTGAAAAAACGAGAACTTTCTACAATCTCACTATCGAATAACGGAGATCGTCGTGAAAGTCATCGTTCTGGGTTCAGGCATCATCGGCACCGCGTCAGCGTGGTTTTTGAACAAGGCCGGCCATGAAGTGATTGTGGTCGAGCGCGCGCCCGGCGCCGCACAGGAAACCAGCTTTGCCAACGGTTGCCAGATTTCGGTATCGCATGCCGAGCCCTGGGCCAACCCCGGCGCACCCTTGAAAGTCTTGAAGTGGCTGGGCCAGGAAGATGCCCCGCTGCTGTTCCGCCTGCGCCCGGAGTGGCTGCAATGGAAGTGGGGCTTGCACTTCCTGCGCGAATGCACGGCCGCACGCACGGCGCACAATATCCGACAGATCGTGGCCATCGCCGAATACAGCCGGCAGACGCTGGTTGCCTTGCGTGCCGAGACCGGTATCGACTACGACCAGCTTACGCGCGGCATCCTGCACTTCTATACCGACCAGCGCGAATTCGACAGTTCCCTGCCGGCCGCCGCCTTGATGCGCGAACTCGGCTGCCCGCGCGAATCGATTTCGGCCGACGAGGTGGTGCGCATCGAACCCGCGCTCGCGTCCATCCGCAACAAGATCGTCGGCGGCGACTTCACCGCCAATGACGAATCGGGCGATGTCTACAAGTTCACCAGCGGCCTGGCGAAGAAGGCGGAACAGGCCGGCGTGGCATTCCGCTTCAACACCACCATCACCCGGCTCTTGTCCGATGGCGACCGGATCAACGGTGTGGAAGTGATCGACGGCGAAGGCCGGCACCAGGTCTTGCAGGCCGACGCCTTCGTGATGGCGGCCGGCAGCTTTTCTGCGCCGCTGCTGCAGCCGCTGGGCCTGGATTTGATGCTCTACCCGGGTAAGGGTTATTCGGCCACTTACCGCGTCACCAATCCGGACGCAGCACCGACGGTATCGCTGACCGACGACGGGCACAAGCTCGTCCTCTCGCGTCTGGGCGACCGTTTGCGCGTGGCCGGCACTTGCGAATTGAACGGCTATACACGCGAATTGAACCCCACGCGCTGCGCAGCCATCACGCGCCGCACGCGCGAATTGTTCCCGGACGCCTGCGACTACGAGAACCCCGTATATTGGGCCGGCCTGCGTCCGCTTACGCCGTCCAATATCCCCTATATCGGCAAGACGCGCTACCGCAACCTGTATTTGAACACGGGCCATGGCACGCTGGGCTGGACCATGGGGGCTGGTTCGGGCAAGGCAATTGCAGAGATCGTGTCCGGGCGGCAACCGGAAGTGGACTTCCTGTTCACAGGCATGCCGCAACGCAAAACCTCCGCTGTCGGCACGATGCAAACCGCTTGACCGACACAAACCCTGTTGCCAAAAAGCGACAGGGTTCTTCCTCCGGTTCAGGCGCTTATTTGCCGACTTATTTGCCGACTTATTTGCCGACTTATTCACCCACTCATTTGCCCACTTTTACCTGCAACTCCGCCGCCTTTTCATCAAAGGCGATGCGGGTGGCAAACTTGGCGCGCTTCATCGGAAAGCGCGACTGGAAGTGCCGCACATTGCCCGAGCCTGAAATCACGCGCCGCACAAACTGGTAATACGCTTCCATGTCGATCACGTGCACGACAAGGAAATAGTCGTAATCGCCAGAGACGAAATAACACTGCATCACCTCGGCTTCCTTGCTCATCCTGGCTTCAAATTCCTGCATATGCTCGTCAGACTGGTTGTTCAACGAGACTTCAAGAAAAGCCAGCATGCCGTAACCAAGCGCGAACGGGTCGACCATCGCCACGTCGGCACTGATGACCCCCGCTTCGCGTAGCTCGCGCACCCTGCGCAAGCAGGTCGGCTGCGAGATATGCACCTTGTCTGCAAGAACTCTGGTGGGGGTCTGATTGTCCCTTTGCAGCAGGTTCAAAAGCTTGCGATCTACCTTGTCCAGCGTGTGAAATTTGGGCATATAAAAAATGTGGAAACCTTCAAAAAACCGCACAAAAACTCTTTCCGAACGGTTTTTTATGTTGTACCGTCTGCTTGTTCAGGATTCTGAATAGCTGGGGCGGGCAAAACCTGCTCCAAGTGTTGCAGCAACCTCGTTTTTTTTCAATCCTTAGGAGGACATTCATGCAGTTTAAGACTATAAAAATGATTCCGCTGGCCGCAGCAGTTGCGTTCGCTTTCGCTGGAACGGCATCGGCAGCAGATGAACAAGTCGTGAAAATCGGCCACGTCGGCCCCACCTCCGGCTCGATCGCCCACCTCGGCAAGGACAACGAAAACGGCGCCAAGATGGCGATCGACGAGTTGAACGCCAAGGGCTTCATGATCAACGGCAAGAAGGTCAAGTTCGAACTGCTCGCAGAAGACGACGGCGCCGATCCGAAGCAAGGCACTGCTGCGGCGCAAAAGCTGGTCGACGCCAAGGTCAACGGCGTGATCGGTCACTTGAATTCCGGCACCACCATCCCCGCTTCGAAGATCTATCACGACGCTGGCATCCCGCAAATCTCCCCGTCCGCCACCAACCCGCAATACACCAAGCAAGGCTTTGAGACGGCCTTCCGCGTTTGCGCCAATGACGGCCAACTGGGTGGCACGCTGGGCCGCTACGCCGTGCAAGTGAACAAGGCGAAGAATGTTGCCGTGATCGACGACGGCACAGCATACGGCCAGGGCGTTGCCGCTGAATTCCAAAAGGGCGCAACGGGCAAGGGCGCCAAGATCGTGGCAACGGAACACACCACGGACAAGGCAACCGACTTCAACGCCATTCTGACCAAGATCAAGGCACAGAATCCTGACGTTATCTTCTTCGGCGGCATGGACGCTGTTGCAGGCCCGATGCTCAAGCAAATGAAGACGCTGGGTATCAACTCCAAGTTCATGGGAGGCGACGGTATCTGTACCGAAGGCCTGGTGAAACTGGCTGGCGACGGCATGGCTGACGGCCAGGTGGTTTGCGCCGAAGCAGGCGGTGTGGAAGACTCCGGCAAGGCTGCGATGGAAAAGTGGAAGGCCGACTACAAGAAGAAATTCGGTGTCGACGTCCAGATCTACGCTCCCTACGTCTATGACGCTGTCATGACCATGGCCAAGGCAATGCAAGACGCCAAGTCCGCAGAACCGGCGAAGTACCTGCCTGTTCTGGCCAAGATCAAGTACCACGGCGTCACCGGCGACATCGAGTTCGATGCACACGGCGACATGAAGAACGGCACGATGACGCTGTACACCTACAAGGGTGGCGAGCGTCAAGTCATCACCGTGACTCACTAAGCTGGATCGGTCGTACGCAACAAAAAAGCGCCCTTCGGGGCGCTTTTTTGTTGCCGCTCACATCCGTATCACTTCAGCGACAGCACCCACTTCACCAGGGTATGCGCTTCCGCATCGCTCACACCGGCATTCGCCGGCATCGGCACCGGCCCCCAGGTGCCGCTGGTGCCCTTGAGCACTTTTTGCACCAATTGATTTTCTGCATCCTTCTGGCCAGCATATTTTTTGGCTACGTCCTTGTAAGCCGGGCCGACAATCTTCGCCTCGACCGAATGGCAATTCAGGCAGCCCTTGGCCTTGGCCAGATCGGCTGGATCTGCGGCAAAGGCCGACCGGCCTGCAAGCATTGCAGCGGTCGCAAACAAGCCCAGCGAAACAGTTTTATTCATTGTGTGGTCTCCCGAAAATGGAATGAAGGGTAAGCTGCACGAAAGCTCGCACGGCGATGAAGGCAAATAGTACGATATACCGAAGTCATACGTCATGTGTTGATGCATATCAGCCATACGCGATTGACCATGAGCAACAACCGAATTATCCTATCAGCCTTATTCCAAGGAGACGCCATGGTTCTCATTATCCTGACCGTTGGTCTGTTCGCCTTGCGCATTTGCGAAGTTGGGCCTTTTGCCACCATGTCATGGTGGTGGCCTATTGGCTCCGCGATCATCGCTTTCATCTGGTTTGAATTCTTCGAGCGCATTTTTGGCCTGGACAAGCGTGCCTCCATCGATGAGAACGAAGAACAGCGCAAGAAACGCGTACAGGCAACCTTCAGCAAAGACAAGAAAAGAAGGCGTTGAGCGGCACACCGTGCCAGAGGCCGATTGAAAAACCTCGCATGGTACTGCCTGCAGACCATGCCACATGGACTCCTCTCATAAGTGGACTGCTGGAGTACATCGCGATTCTGAAAAATTGCCGGCAACCTACGGGCAATTGGCTCCTCAAATTCTTGCCCAGGTGAATCACGGACTCCCCTTCCGCGATCCCACTCTCCTATGATGCAGCGGTGCTGCATTTGCACATTCTTCCCCACCTGCGCTACCGCATAGCCCACGTTGGCAACGTTTCCAACGTGCAAATTTCGCAATTGGTATGCAACTGGTTTGAGTTCATTAAAACCACTTGACGATCAATTGCCCCAGATTCATTCTTCGCTACGGCTGCCATTTGGCAATTTTGCAAGGATGCCGGCCGGGCAAGGCAAGATGCCCGGCTGACACGACAAGACGCGGCCGCTTGAGGGCAATTTCATTGAGGCAAAGAGGAGAGAGAACATGAAAACCAGAATTTGCAGCAGTTTGGTGTTGGGCTTGGTCGGCAGCATGCTGGCCGCCTGCGGTGGTGGCAACGATGGCAGCGGTTCGACCGATTCGTTGAACGCCAGCGACAAGCAATTGGTGCGCAGCGAAAAGGCAGCGTCCTGCGTTGCCTGGACCAGCGGTGGCAGCTATACCGCTGGTGAGGTCGTGACTTACAACGGTTCGACCTACACCGCCCTGGTCAACCAGACCGATTACGCCGGCACCGGCTGGAACCCGACTGTCGGCAGCCTGTACAAGGCCGGTGGCACCTGCAGCGGCGCGCCCGCCCCTGCACCCTCGCCTTCTCCATCTCCTTCCCCGTCGCCCTCGCCGTCTCCTTCGCCGTCCCCCAGCCCGGGATGCAGCTATAGCACCTGGAGTGCCGGCGTGAATTACCAAAAGGGTACTGTGGTCAAGTATCCGGCCAACGGCAACTATTACCTGGAAGTGAACAACGGCACCAATGGCAGCGATGGCACCGACCCGACCATCAGCACCTGGTACTGGCAGCCCACTTCGTGCAGCGGCGGCTCGACACCCACTCCCACACCGACGCCCACCCCGACTCCCACGCCAAGCTGCAGCTACAGCACCTGGAGCGCCGGTGTCAATTACCAGAAGGGTACCGTGGTCAAGTATCCGGCCAATGGCAACTACTACCTTGAGGTGAACAACGGCACCAACGGCAGCGACGGCACCGACCCGACCATCAGCACCTGGTACTGGCAGCCGACGACTTGCTCGGGTGGCGGCACCACGCCGACCCCGACGCCATCTTCCGGCTTCGTCGTGAGCCAGGCGCAATTCAGCGCCATGTTCCCGAGCGCCAACGGCTTCTATACCTACAACAACCTGGTCACGGCACTGTCGAAGTACCCGACTTTCGCCAACACCGGCTCCACCACGCAGAAGCTGCAGGAAGCCGCAGCCTTCTTCGCCAACGTCAGCCATGAAACCGGCGGCCTGGTCTACATCAACGAAATCGCCCAGGCACCGTATTGCGGCGGCGGCAGCTACGCTTGCGCCCCCGGCCAGGAATACTATGGCCGCGGCCCGATGCAGATCAGCTGGAACTACAACTACGGCGCCGCAGGTGCTGCCCTCGGTGTGGACTTGATCGACAACCCCGGCCTGGTCTCTTCAGACGGCGTAATCACCTGGGAAACCGGCTTGTGGTACTGGATGACGCAAAGCGGCAACGCCGGCGTAACGCCGCATAACTCGATGGTCAATGGCCCGAACTTCGGCCAAACCATCAATGCTATCAACGGTGGCATCGAATGCGGCCAGGCTGCCGGTTCGGTCGGTTATCAGGAAATGCAGGACCGTGTGTCGCTCTACGTGAAGTTTGCCGGCATCCTCGGCGTTTCTGCAGGCGGCGCCACCGGCTGCTGACCAGGACGGCGGCAGCAGCAAAAGGAGACGGCCCGAATGTGACCCGAATATTGCCGGAATATGGCCCGATTCGCGTCGGGCCGTTTTTATGTGTGCCGAGCATGCACAACAGCTTGGAGGTGCAAGTCCTCTACCCAACCTGATGGTGGTGAAGGGTTAGCGAAGCGCAAGGGCGTCGCCGCGAGGCTGGGTCTGAAGGAAGCGTGTAGCAAAGCCATGACCTGACGAACAGAAACCAGATATGAGGCCTACCCAGTCGGACGAGCGGGCATATGACCGCGAAGTCCATAGCCATCAAGGATTGGGGTGGTAAATTTGGCAGGTGTGTGGCGAAGGCGGTTGGGCTTACCTCGGGAGGCCTGTGCGGCGTCCTGGAATCAGGACTGAACTGTCCGCAAGGGTGGTTGATCGCCGTATAGGAGTCAGCAGCGGGCATAGTACGGTAGCCATACCGGAAGGCCCAAACGGTAAGGAGAGGCAAATACGCCGGAGAACTCGACATGGAAAAGCAGCAGAAAACGCGACGCGGCCTGAATACCGGAGGTCGGGGTGAAGCCCCGGCGACCGCCTATACAGGGGCTGAATCCAAGGCGGTGAACTCCGAGACGCAAAGCCCGTCGGCGACGTCCTTGAGGACGGCGCCGATTAACTAAACCGAACCGCCGTGTACGGACCCGTACGCACGGTGGTGCGGGAGGGGTCGGGCCGTGAGGTCCGCCCCTATCCCGATTGGTACGTAGCACTCTCCAAGGTGCCCTGCAGCAGTTGCTGCACCAGCAGCCCGGCCTGCGGAGTCAGCGTGGAAAAGTCGCGCGCGCAGAGAAAAAGCCGGCGCGTGGCCCACGCTTCCGACAAGGGCACGACCGCCAGATCTTGCCGTACCGACCTGGCCAGCGCTTCAGACAGGATGGAAATGCCGACACCGGCTTTGACGTGCATCACCACATGGTCGATGTTGCGCAGGCGCACGCGATAATCGAGCTGGCGCCCCAGGCGCGAAGCGCGTTCCCCCAGATAGGTTTCAAGCGCCGCATCGGCCATGCCGACAATGTGCTCGCCGAGTATGTCGGCAAACGCGACTTGTGATTTCCCGGCCACGCGATGGCTGGGATTGGCGAGGACGACGAGCTGGTCACTGGAAACCAGATGCGTCTGCGTTGTGCCAAAGTCGGTGGTGTCGGCCACAATGCCGAAGTCGGCACGACCGGCCACGATGGCATGGACAATGTCGGCACTGGTGCGCTCATCAAGGTCGATCGACAGGTCGGGATGCGCCACCAGGAAGCGGCAAAGTTGCGCGGGCAGGAACCCAACCATGGCAGCCGTGTTCGACAGCAGGCGGATGCGGCCCTTCAACCCGGCGGCATAGGTCCGCAGTTCCCCGCGCATCTGTTCGACCTGGCCGAGGATGGTGCGGGCATGCCTGACCAGAGCCTCTCCAGCCGCCGTGGCCTGCACCCCACGACGGTTACGCTCCAGCAAAGGGGCGCCCAGCACTGCTTCCATGCCCGCGATACGTTCACTGACCGACGCCAGTGCCAGGTGCATCGTGCGCGCCGCCTGGGTCAGGCTGCCACCCTCCACGACGGTCAGGAAAAGCCGCATGTCGGTCAAGTCGAAGCGCATGCTCATCACCTTCAGCATTCGGAATATCCGAAGTCTAGCACCGGAATTGCCAGATTGCGAGACAAGGGCCCGGCGACTAACATGGTTGCCATGGAGCCCAATATTTTGATTTTTTTCGCAGGAATAACGGCTGGTGCGATGAATGCACTGGCCGGCGGCGGCTCGTTCGTCAGCCTGCCGGCCTTGATCACAGCCGGTGTACCTCCGGTTTTGGCGAATACTTCCAGCACGGTGGCCTTATTCCCCGGCGGCCTTGCCAGCGCGTGGGCCTATCGCGGCGGACTGCGGCCGGTAGGCGCCGTGCCACTGCGCTTGCTACTGGGCGCGACGCTTTGTGGCGGCATGGCCGGTGCGCTGCTGCTGTTGCAAACCTCCACGGTGGCGTTCACGTTTGTCTTGCCGTGGCTGCTGCTGGTGGCCCTGGCCACACTTGCCTTCGGGCGGCGCGCCGGCGAAGCCTTGCGCCGTCGCTGGCGGATTCGCGCGCCCGCCATGCTGGCGGTTCAGTTCGCACTGGGTATCTATGGCGGTTATTTCGGCGGCGCGGTCGGCATCATGATGATCGCGATGTGGGGGCTGCTCGAAAGCTGCGACGTCAAGCATCTCAATGCATCGCGCACGCTCATGGTCAGCGCGGCCAACGTGGTTGCGGTAGTGGCTTTCATCATCGCCCATGCCGTGCGCTGGCCTGAAACGCTGACGATGCTGGCCGGCGCAGTCATCGGCGGCTATGGTGGCGCGTGGGTCGGGCAGCGCGCGCCTTCGGGAATCGTTCGCAGCATGACGCTCATCATCACTGCGGGCATCACCCTGCTTTTCTCCGTCAAGACCTACGCGCCCGCGTTGCTGCAGCGCTGATTTCACAGGAGGCAAACATGTTAAACGCCTTGTTGGAAACGATCGGGGCACTGGCCGTGTTGGTCAGCATTGGCGCACAATGCCGCAAATTGTCCTCGGGCACAGCGCCAACCGACGACGCTCCGCATACAGATTAATACCGGTTAATACTGATTGATAGGGTACGCGCCTGGCCGGAATAAAGCATGCAGCCCGGTTGAATCCCCGCAAAAACAAAACCGCGCAGCCATGCCACATCCCATCGAGCTGGAAGTGGACTGCAATTAACCGTCGTCAACCCCCTGCGGCTTGCCACGCTGACACATCACGCCACGAAAATCCTTTGCCTGCAGGCACGGCAATGACGCGTCGAAAACCCGGCTCGCCTATGGCAATGATGCGAGGCGCCGCTTCCCTCCGCTTGCATTCGCACAAGCAATTAGCGAATAACAATCTTTCTGAGGTTCAAATTTTCGAATTGGTATGGGACTGGTTTGAAGCGATCAAAACCACTTGACGCTCAATCCCCCCGGTTGCATTCTTGGCTACGGTCGTATTTACAAATTAGCAAGGGTGCAGGGACAGCAAGACATGACACCCGCGAACCATAAGCGGCCTCCTGATCGCAATTTCATTTTGGCCATTGTGACATTGAGGAGAGAGACATGACAACGAAACTTGGCAGCACCCTTTTATTAAGCATGATAGGCGCCATGCTGGCTGCCTGCGGTGGCGGCGGAGACGGCAGCACGTCGACGGATTCACTCAACAGCAGCAGCAAGCAAATGGTGCGCAGCCAGAAGGACGCCACCTGCGTCGCCTGGGTCAGCGGCGGCACCTACACTGCCGGCGAGGTGGTCACCTACAACGGCTCAACCTACACCGCGCTGGTGAACCAGACCGACTACGCAGGCGCCGGCTGGAACCCAACCGTGGGCAGCCTGTATCAGGCCGGCGGCACCTGCAGCGGCGCGCCTTCGCCGACCCCAACTCCAACCCCGACACCCACACCTATCCCCACGCCGACACCATCCCCCGGCGGCTGCACTTACAGCACCTGGACCTATGGGGCCGACTACCCCAAGGGCACCGTGGTGCTGTATCCGGCCAACGGCAATTACTACCTGGAAGTGAATAACGGTACCAACGGTAGCGATGGCACCGATCCCACCATCAGCACCTGGTATTGGCAGCCCACCACCTGTTCCGGTGGCGGTACCACGCCGACACCAACGCCATCTTCCGGCTTCGTCGTGAGCCAGTCGCAATTCAGCGCCATGTTCCCCAACGCCAATGGCTTCTACACCTATGCCAACCTGGTGACAGCACTGGCGAAATATCCTGCCTTCGCCACCACCGGTAGCAGCAGCCAGCAACTGCAGGAAGCGGCAGCCTTCTTCGCCAACGTCAGCCACGAAACGGGTGGCCTGGTCTATATCAATGAAATCGCCCAGGACGTCTATTGCGGTGGCGGCAGCTACGCCTGCGCCCCGGGCCAGGAATACTATGGCCGCGGCCCCTTGCAGATCAGCTGGAACTACAACTACGGCGCAGCCGGTGCGGCACTGGGCCTCGATTTGATCGACAACCCCGGCCTGGTTGCGACCGATGGCGTGGTCACCTGGGAAACGGCGCTGTGGTACTGGATGACGCAAAGCGGCAATGCCGGCGTGACGCCGCATAACGCGATGGTCAACGGTTCGAACTTTGGCCAAACCATCAATGCCATCAACGGCGGCATCGAATGCGGACAGGCGCCGGGCTCGATCGGTTATCAGGAAATGCAGGACCGTGTGTCGCTCTATACGCAGTTCACCAATCTGTTTGGTGTTTCCACGGGGGGAACCACCGGCTGCTGATGCAACAGGTGCGTTACTCAAAATGGCTCGGTGCAAACCGGGCCATTTTTTTGCCTGCCAAATCCGTCAATGATTCAAAGTGGATAATTGCAGGAAGCGAGGTTACACTTGGTGATTGCCATCGAGCAGCCAATGCAGAAAGCAACCGCCATGTCCGTAAAAACCTATGAAGGCCACCTGCTGGAGAGATTCAAGTTCTTCAACAGCAGCTTGCGCCGGACACGAACCGATTCCGAACACCCATGGGTGATGGAAAAAAACAATAAGGTTGGTTTGGGTGTGTTCCTTGCCCAATTCCCGCAGGTCCGGAACCTGGTTCGTGGCTTGTCGAACAAGAGCCCGGTCTATCCTGTCGAAATCTACATCCGCTCCCATATCGAACAACTTTTTGAGGTGAGGAGTTTGCTTGAAGATCAGTTGAGCAAGCTGCTGTTTGACGATGCGATCATCTTGCGCGCGCTATCGCCGGGAAAATTCTATTACCCACGCATTGATTTCGACGCCATGGCCGAAGTGACATCGGAAGCCCCTTTCAATGAAACCGGCTTCCCGGATCACTATCTTCAACTGCCGTTGAAGAAGCTCGGCATCAATCTGAAAACAAAAGCGGGCGACAGGCCAATCAATTTGGTTACCTCACAGGAAGCCATCAAGCTCCTGAACACGTTCCGGCAGTATTTTATCCGGCGCGACAATCTCGATTTTCGTCCGGCAGCCGGCGACATCATCTTCGATTGCGGTGCCTGCATCGGCGACACTTCCCTCATCTTTTCGGGGCTCTGCGGCGAATCCGGCGAAGTCCACGCCTTCGACCCTATTCCACTGCACATACGATTCGGCAAGTTGCAGGGATCGATGAATCCGGCGCTGGAACATACCTTGCATTTGAATCAGTTGGCCGTCGGGAAAAACAGTACGGTATCGCACAGAGGGCAAATTGCGGACAGCAATACCATTGCGCCTGCCGGCCTGCAAATCGACAACTTTGACCAGACCTCGCTCGATGACTACGTGGAAGCACACGGTGTCCGCACGGTAAATTACATCAAGATGGACGTGGAAGGCGCCGAACCCGATGCACTCGCCGGCGCACAAAATCTCATCGCCAGATTCCAGCCCCGGCTGGCCATTTCGACGTATCACAAGCCGGATCATTTCTGGGAACTGCCGCTACAGATCAAGAAGCTCAACCCCAACTACAAGTTTGCCTTTGGCCACCATACGCAGACCATCGGCGAAAGCGTGATCTACGCCTATACCTGAGCCTGGCAAAAGCCAACGCCGTCGGGTTTCAGGCGGACGTACGGCAATGCAATAATGGCCCGCCTCCGGCCGGGCCATTGTCCTCCCCGCCCAATTTCCTCACTCAACCAGCTTGGCGATCTCGGGATCGTATTTCCCCATGATGCCTGCTGCGAGCCCTTGCGGGTTCGATGCCTGCAGGTTGGTCAGCACGAGCACGGTCATGTGTTTTTCCGGCACCGAGAAACGCCAGGTCGCGGCGCCGCCGCCATAAGACACTACATGGTATGGCCCCAGCGGGGTGACCAGGAAGGCCAGGCCGAAATCGCCATCCTTGCCATCATTAAGCTTGATGGCCGTGCCCATCTCGCGCAGGGTTGCCGGCGATAGCAGCTTGCCCTGCTCCAGGGTTTGTTCCCAGTTGACGAGGTCGCCCATGCTGCCGTTGAGCAGGCCGGCCGGTGCCAGGTAGTCCGGCATGGCCTTCGAGCCATAGCGCAGGATCTTGTCTTTCATGATGACCGGTTCGCCGTTGCGCACGTCCAGGCGCGTGCGGTCCTTGGTGATGCCGTCGGCGGTGTAGAGGTCGCTGCGGCCAGGGATGATGGCCCAGGCGTCACCAAAGCTGGCGTGCGTCATGTGGGCCGGCGCGAAGATGCGCTTTTGCACAAATTCTTCATAGCCCATGCCGGAAATTTTTTCGATCACCATGCCCATCATGGCATAGCAGGTCTGGTTGTAGGCCACCGCCTCGCCCGGCTTGCCGACGGGCAGGTTGCCCAGTTTTTCGAACATCTCTTCACGGTCGCCGGCCACGGGTGTGACGTTCATCTGGTCGATCATGACGTCGGGCAGGCCGGAGCTGTGCGACAGGCATTGACGCAGGGTCACGCCCTGCCATGCCGCGGGCACTTGCGGCAGTATGCTGCCGATCTGTTCGTCGAGCGTGAGCTTGCCGTCCTGGGCCAGCAGCATGACGGCAGAGGCAGTAAAGACCTTGGTCATGGAGGCCAGCACAAACGAGGTGTCCTTCGTCACCGGCACATTCAATTCAATGCTGGCCAGGCCATATGTGCTTTCCTTGATCACCTTGCCGTCGCGCAGTACGGCCAGCGCCATGCCGGGGATTTTCCGCTTCACCATTTCGCTGTGTACATAGTCGTCAATGCCATCAGCTTGCGCCGGCAGTGCAGCCATGGCGAACAGCCCCATGGCGACTCCTGCCATGGCAATACCTTGCCTGATTGGCGCAAATCGTCCGGATTTTCCATGCTTGCAGGCCACAGCCTTTTGCTTTGTCATCATCACACTCCGCATCGTATTTTTGTTCGAGGACCGGCAAGGGGCCGCTTGACTGCCACTCTAAAGAAGGGGGAAATCGGCCGCAATTGAAGAGCGACGAACGACAAAATCATTCCACTGAAACGCAAAAAACGCCGACAGGATGCTCCGTGCCCGCCTTCTTGCCTTGACCTTGATGGCGCGGTAGTATCCATCGCGAACCCGCACGCGCGATGCGGACCAAAGCAAAGGAAAACGGAATGGGTTTATCGATCAGTGTCGGCACGCTGGCATGGCTGGAAGGGCAGGACCCCGAAGGCGCGCAATGGCTGCGCGAAAGCCTTGAGGTGGCCAACGAGATGCTGGCCGACGCCGGTTATCCGGCACATCAAGAGCCTGCCACCCTGCCGCCGCTCGACTCGCGGGCAAAGCTCGATGGTCTTCCCTATTCCTTCATCCACTACCTGCGCCGTGCCTATGCCCGCCGCAAAGCAGACCCGGCATGGGTGGCAACGCCATTGGGAGACGACGAAGATCCGGCCGCAGACGAGGTGCTGGAGGAGGAATACGACATGGTAGAAAGCCACCTGCTGTGCCATTCCGACGCTGAAGGCTACTACCTGCCGGTGGATTTTGCCGACGTCCTGTTTGCCGAATCGGAAGATGTCGGCCTGCCCGGCGGCATGCTGGGCTCGTCTTACCGTTTGATGGAAGAACTGGTCTTTGCGGCACCGGCACTGGGCATCCATCTCGACCAAGGCCAGTTGAGCGACGCCGAAGCCGAACGCATCGCCTCGGCGGCCGAGGAAGAAAACGGCTGCTATCGCGAACTGGAATCGTGGCTGCTGCTGTATGAATGCGCACGCCTGAGCATTGCGCACAAGACGGCAATCGTGTTCGGTTGATTGCCGCATCGGCCGACCCGGAGCGCCCCCTACCTGCCCTCTCCCCGCCCTCTCCCGCAAGCGGGAGAGGGGGAGTTCCGACTAGAAGCCGCCGTCGGTGACCGCGCCCTTGCTGGCCGATGAGGTCAGCGCTGCAAACTTCGCTAGCACGCCGCGCGTATAACGCGGTGGCGGCGCCTTCCATTCGGCACGGCGCCTGGCCATTTCCTCGTCGCTGATGTTCAACTGGATCAACAGCTTGTTGGCGTCGATGGTGACCGAATCACCTTCCTTGACCAGCGCGATGGTGCCGCCGGCATAGGCTTCCGGCGCCACGTGGCCCACCACCATGCCCCAGGTACCGCCGGAGAAGCGGCCGTCCGTGATCAGCCCGACCGATTCACCAAGGCCCTTGCCGATCAGGGCCGCCGTCGGTGCCAGCATTTCCGGCATGCCCGGTGCGCCCTTGGGGCCGAGGTAGCGCAACACCAGCACGTCGCCGGCATTGATCTTGTCGGCCAGGATGGCGTCCATGGCGGTGTATTCGTCGTCGAACACGCGCGCCGGGCCGGTGATGGCCGGATTCTTCAAGCCGGTGATCTTGGCCACGCAGCCTTCTGTGGAGAGGTTGCCCTTCAGGATGGCAAGATGGCCTTGCTTGTAGAGCGCCTGGTCGATCGGCATGATCACGTCCTGGCCGGCCGGTGGCGCATCGGGCACGTTGGCCAATTCTTCGGCCATGGTGCGGCCCGTGATGGTGATGCAGTCGCCATGCAGCATGCCGGCATTGAGCAACAGCTTCATCACTTGCGGGATGCCGCCGGCACGGTGCAGGTCAGTCGCAACATACTTGCCCGAGGGCTTGAGGTTGCAGATGACGGGCACCTTCAGGCGCATGCGTTCGAAGTCGTCAATGGTCCATTCCACCTGGGCGGCGTGGGCGATAGCGAGGTAGTGCAACACCGCGTTGGTCGAGCCGCCCGTGGCCATGATGACGGCAACGGCATTTTCGATGGCCTTCCTGGTCACGATGTCGCGCGGCTTCAGGTCGGCCTTGACGGCTTCCACCAGCACGCGGGCGGATTCGGCAGCCGAACCGACCTTTTCATCGTCGGGATTGGCCATGGTCGAGGAATACAGCAGCGACATGCCGAGCGCTTCGAACGAAGACGACATGGTGTTGGCGGTGTACATGCCGCCGCAGGAACCGGAAGATGGGCAGGCATTCTTTTCGATGCCGTCGAAGTCTTCCTGCGACATGCGCCCGGCGGTGAATTCGCCCACCGCTTCGAAGGCCGAGACGATGGTCAGGTCCTTGCCCTTCCAGTTGCCCGGCTTGATGGTGCCGCCGTAGACATAGATGGAGGGCACATTGGTGCGCACCATGGCGATCATCCCGCCGGGCATGTTCTTGTCGCAGCCGCCGATGACGACACAGCCATCCATCCACTGGCCGTTGACGGCGGTTTCGATACAGTCGGCAATCACTTCGCGCGAGATCAGCGAAAACTTCATGCCCTCGGTGCCCATGGACATGCCGTCGGAAATGGTGGGGGTGCCGAACACTTGCGGGTTGCCGCCTTCTTCCTTGATCCTGGCGATGGCAATATCGGCCAGCTTTTGCAGGCCGGAATTGCAAGGCGTGATCGTCGAATGGCCATTGGCCACGCCGATCATGGGTTTGTCGAAGTCTTCCTTCTGGTAACCCATGGCGTAATACATGGAACGGTTCGGGCTGCGCGCGATGCCTTGCGTGACGTTTTTCGAGCGGCGGTTATAGGCCATGGGGTCTCCTGGATCGGTGTTGATGACAAAGTCCTGCAAGATTGCCTTGTCTGGTATTGCGTGTCAAATATATGATTACCGCATCAATGATATGATTTACATATCAATGAAGGTACCCATGAACCTTGAACTGCGCCAGCTGCGTTATTTTGTCACCGTGGCCGAAGAATTGCATTTCGGCCGCGCAGCCGTCCGGCTGCACATGACGCAGCCGCCCTTGTCGCAAACCATCCAGGCACTGGAAGCCGGCCTGGGCACGGCCCTGTTCGAGCGCACCAACCGCAGCGTGGCGCTGACACCGGCAGGCCTTGCCCTGCTGCCGGAGGCGCGGCGCCTGTTGCAGCATGCCGAAGGCTTGCCGGCCCTGGTGCGGCGCGCCGCCGCCGGTGAAACCGGGCGGCTGGCGCTGGCTTTCGTCTCGACGGCAGACTATAGCGTACTCCCTTCACTGCTGCGCCAATTCCGCGAAGCCTATCCGCTGGTCGACATCGAATTGCGCGAGGCGACCTCGGATGTGCAACTGGACGACTTACAGGAAGGCCGGATCGATGCCGGTTTGCTGATACCGCCTTTGTCCGATAAGACAGCACAAAGCCTGCATTACCGTACCGTGCTGACCGAACCGCTCGTGGCCGCCCTGCCCCAAGGCTTGCGCAGCAACCGCGGTGCGCTGCAGCTGGAACACTTGCGCGACCAGCCGCTGATCATCTTCCCGCGCCACATCGCGCCGGGCTTGCACGACGCCATCCTGGCCTGTTTTGTCGATGCCGGCGTCACGCCGCGCATTGCGCAGGAAGCGATCCAGATGCAAACCATCGTCGGACTGGTTTCAGCAGGCATGGGAATCGCACTTGTGCCACAATCCGTGTCGAACCTGAGGCGGCCCGGCGTTGAATACCGGCCGCTGGCGGGCAAGGTGCCGCTGGTGGAAACCGGCCTGGCGTGGCGGCGCGACAATGCTTCACCCGTGCTGCAAGCCTTCCTTGAATTGATGCAAAAACCCTGAATTAGACCCCGAATTTGTCACGAATTTTTCAACGAATTTGTCACCATCTATGCCTCTGACCCATCCGAATTTCGATCCGGTAGCCTTCCACGTTTTTTCCTGGGCCGTGCACTGGTACGGCATCATGTATGCGGTCGCCTTCGCCCAATTCCTCATACTGGGCCGCCTGCGCGTGAAGCAGGCGCACAATGCCGCCGCCGGCTGGACCGTGGAAGACCTGGACGACATGCTGTTCTATGGCGTGCTGGGGGTGGTCGTGGGTGGCCGCCTCGGCGAGGTCATCCTGTACCACCCGGCCGAATATTTCGCCCACCCCGCCGATATTTTCAAGGTCTGGAACGGCGGCATGTCTTTCCATGGCGGCTTCGTCGGCGTGATGATCGCCATGGCCCTGTGGGCCAGGAAGCGCAAGCGCAATGTGATGGCCGTGCTCGACTTCATCGCCCCGCTGGTACCGCTGGGCTATGCCGCCGGCCGCTTCGGCAACTTCATCAACCACGAGTTGCCCGGGCGCCAGGCCAGCATGGATTGGCCTTTCGCCATGTGGTGGCCAGGCATCAATGCCTATCCGGTGCACCCGTCGCCCTTGTACCAGATGATGATTGACGGCGTGCTGCTGTTCGCCATCCTGTGGCCGTTCGCGCGCAGGCCCAAGCCCTTGATGGCGGTGTCGGGCTTGTTCTCGCTGCTCTACGGCTGCGCACGCTGCTTCACCGAATTCTACCGGGTGCCCGACTACGTGGTCCATGTCGGCAGCATCCCAATCACGGCGGGGCAATTGTGGTCGCTGCCGATGATCGTCCTGGGCATCGTGCTGCTGGTGCTTGCCTATCGCCGCAAGGAAACGGCCTGATGTCGGACGTCTTCGTCACGCGCAGCGGCGACGTCGCCACGGTCAGCCTATCGCATCCGGGCAAGCTGAACGCGATCGACACGGCGATGTGGCGCCGCTTGCGCAGCGTGTTCGAAGACTTGTCGCGCGACACCTCGTTGCGCTGCGTGACCATGCACGGCGCCGATGGCAACTTTGCCGCCGGTGCCGACATCGAAGAATTTCCCGCCGTGCGCGCAACCCTGGAACAAGGCATTGCCTACCACGAAGACTTGATTGCGCCGGCCTTGCAGGCCATTGCCGAATGCCTGCACCCCACCGTTGCCGCCATCGAAGGCGTGTGCGTGGGTGGCGGACTGGAAATCGCCTGTGCCTGCGACATCCGCATCGCGCAGCATGGCGCCCGCTTCGGCATTCCCATCAACCGGCTCGGCTTCCCGCTTGCGCCGCGCGAGTTGCAAGGCTTGCTGCAATTGGTGGGCCGCGCACGCACGCTGGAAATCCTGCTTGAAGGCCGCGTATTCGATGCCGAAGAAGCGCTGGCCAAAGGCTTGCTGCACCGGCTTGCCGCCGACGTGCATAGCGCCGCGGCGGAAGCCGCAAGCCGCATTGCCCAGGGCGCACCGCTTGCCGCGCGCGCCAACAAGGCCATGGTGCGGCGCATGGCGGCAGCCGTCGAACCCCTGGACCAGCACGAATTGCAAACCGCCTATGCCTTCCTCGACAGCGATGACTATCGAGAAGGCGTGCAAAGCTTTCTCGCCAAACGCCCACCTGAATTCCAAGGTAAGTGAGCCCACATGAACCTCTACGCCCTGTTCGCCGAACATTTCCCTAAGGACCGCAGCGCCTGCGCCATCGAAACGCATGAAGACCTCTATTATTCCTGGGACGATATCGAACGCGCCACGGGGCGCATTGCCAACATGCTGCTGGCGCTGGAATTGCCGGAAGGCGCGCGCGTGGCGGTGCAGGTGGAAAAATCGCCGGAAGCCTTGCTGCTCTACCTCGCCACGCTGCGCGCCGGCCTGGTCTACCTGCCGCTCAACACCGCTTACCGTGCCGACGAGATTGCCTACTTCATCGGCGACGCCACACCGGGCGTGGTGGTGTGCGCACCGCAGAATTTCGGCTGGGTGGCCCAGATTGCATTCAAGGCCGGCACCTCCCACGTCTTTACCTTGTCGGAACAGCGCAGCGGCTCCTTGCTGGAACGCGCCCAGCACTACCCCGACCAGTGCGAACCCGTAGCGCGCAAACCGGGCGACCTGGCCGCCATCCTCTACACGTCCGGCACCACGGGCCGCAGCAAGGGCGCGATGCTGACGCTGGACAATCTGGCCTCCAACGCCAAGACATTGCACCAGGCCTGGCATTGGCAACCGGGTGACGTGCTGCTGCACGCGCTGCCGCTGTTCCACGTGCACGGCTTGTTTGTCGCTTCGCACTGTGCCCTGCTCAACGGCAGCAAGATGATCTTCCTGCCCAAGCTCGATGCCGGCCAGATCATGCAGCACCTGCCGCGCGCCACGGTCTTCATGGGCGTGCCCACCTATTACGTGCGATTGCTGGCGGAAGCATCGTTCGGCCGCGAAGCCTGCGCCAACATGCGCCTGTTCGTCTCCGGTTCCGCGCCGCTGCTGCTGGAAACCTTCCAGAGCTTCATCGCACGCACCGGCTTCACCATCCTGGAACGCTACGGCATGAGCGAAACCAACATGCTGGTGTCGAACCCCTACGACGGCAAGCGCGTGGGCGGCAGCGTGGGATTTCCGCTGCCGGGCGTGTCGGTGCGGGTGGTGGACGACAAGGGCAATGCCTGCGCCACCGATGAGATCGGCGGCATCCAGGTCAAGGGGCCGAACGTGTTCAAGGGTTACTGGAACATGCCGGAAAAAACCGCCGAGGAATTCACCGCCGATGGCTGGTTCATCACCGGCGACGTGGGCAAGGTGGATGCCGAGGGTTACCACTACATCGTCGGCCGCAGCAAGGACTTGATCATCTCGGGCGGCTACAACGTCTACCCCAAGGAAATCGAAAGCGTGCTGGACGACATGGAAGGCGTGGCCGAATCGGCCGTGATCGGCGTACCGCACCCGGACTTTGGCGAAGCCGTGGTGGCGGTGGTGGTGCCCAAGCCCGGCGCCACCCTGTCGGCATCGGCCATGATTGCCGACTTGAAGCAGCGCATTGCCAACTTCAAGGTGCCCAAGCGCATCGAGTTCGCCGACGACTTGCCGCGCAATGCCATGGGCAAGGTGCAAAAGAAGGCGCTGCGCGAAAAATACGCGCAGGCGTAATGCTTATTTTTTCAGCAGCTTCGTGATGAACTTCCACTCGTTGGCCGTCACCGGTGTGATCGAGAGGCGGTTGCCGCGCTTCAGAATGACCATGTCGGCTAGCTCTGGCGTGTCGCGCAATTCGGCGAGCGACAGCAGGCGGGTCTTTTGCACCGCGCGCACGTCAACCATCATCCAGCGCGGGCTTTCCTGCGTCGCTTTCTCGTCGTAATACTTGCTCTTAGCGTCGAACTGCGTGTGGTCCGGGTAAGGCGTGCTGGCCACTTCGGCCAGGCCGGCCACACCGGGTTCCGGGCAGCTCGAATGGTAGAACAACACGCCGTCGCCGGGCTTCATCAGGTCGCGCATGTAATTGCGCGCCTGGTAATTGCGCACGCCAAACCAGGGCACAAGCTGGCCCTTGGCATTCATCACGTCGTCGAAACTGATTTCAGACGGTTCGGATTTCATCAGCCAGTATTGCTTCATAGCGTCTCTTCGTATGGTCTGGGGACGACAAGTCATCGCGCAAATAAAAAGCGGCTGCATCAATAAATCAATGCAACCGCTTGAGTGTAAAGCCCCGCCTGTGCCGCTGTGCCGGCATCCTGAACCTGACGGTTCAAGTCGGTCACAGTTAGTTCAATTTCGGGTTCATCGGACAAGCGACGCTCACGCCCATCAAACAAAATTCCGTAACCTATGCTCGTAAATGGTTCAAGGAATATATGGCAATCGCGAACACGGCAGGGACCCCAAGTTTACTCCTATGACGCAGCGTGTCAAACGTTTTGTCGATTCAAAACAGATTTTCTTGGGGGGTCAGCGCGGCATCGAGCACGCTATGCATGGTAGCAATTTTTTGCCGCACGTCGGCAATGGTCATGTCGGCCAGGGGGCCGTCGCCCGCCTTGGAGCCCAGCAGCTCCGCCGCAATGCCCAGTGCAGCCATCACGGCAATGCGGTCATTGCCCTTGATCTTGCCGCCATCACGGATGGCGCACATCTTGCCGTCGAGGTAAGCAACCGCTTCCTGCAAAGCCCGCTGTTCGCCTTCCTTGCAGGCAAGCTTGTACGGCTGGCCCATGATGGACACGTCAAGCTGGATCATGCGACCTCCTCATCATCTTCCGATTCCGGCGCAGGAATGCTGTCCAACAGCGCCGTGACGCGCTGGTGCGCTTCTTCGATCCGCTGCAGCAAGCCGGCGTTCTCCGTTTCCAGGTTCGCCGCGTTCAAACGCAGCTCCGCATTCTCGCGGCGCAAGGCGCGCGTCATCTCGGCCAGACGGCCGATTTTCTCGGAAAGTTGATTGAAGTCGGAAATCATCCCTCCACTATAGTGTTGCAAATCAATTTCCGTCAATAGATTCAGGCACTTGCCGACGCTTTTTCAAGACAGGTCTTACGTGTAAACACAGTTTGGCGCTGCGGATGTGGCAAGCCGGCCCGGCAAACCCAAAAACCAGGCCAAGACGTTTGCATTCATGACGTTCCAGTAACAAGCAGGGAAACGGGAAAGCTTGCTATACTAACTTTCAGCCTCGGGCCGAAGCAGCCGCACCCCGTTTCGCCACCCCGAAGCCTGACTCACCGTGGGGCGGTAGCTCAGCTGGGAGAGCGTCGCGTTCGCAATGCGAAGGTCGGGAGTTCGATCCTCCTCCGCTCCACCAATAACTGTAAGGATTTCTGCGAATTTGCGACATAAATCATAAAGTTGCACCGAGTGCAGCCTTTAAGTTTATTTCGATGAGTGCAACCGTTAGGTTTATGTCGCCTACTCCTCTTCTCGCCAATTGATTCAGCGTATCGAAATTGGCGAAACGCCAAAATCAATTCGATTTTGGCAATCACAACCCTTTCAACAGTACTGGAATGGTTGAACATCGGGCAAAACAGGGAAATTTTTGTTCGTTTGCGCGCTGAATTGATAATCATCTAGCCGTCCTCCCCTTGGCAGCGCCAAGCGATAAAGTCACGGTGCGAACCCACTTTATCAAGGAGAACGGCATGTTATTTTGCGGCATAGACCTT